>ERZ772968.10-NODE-10-length-78827-cov-15.360001_pt1 | contig 78827 bp, 65 predicted proteins | sample MGYA00580674_ERZ772968 | MGnify/ENA primary metagenome ERZ772968 (study PRJEB29015, sample SAMEA2737940) | human oral metagenome | biome: human oral; feature: human-associated habitat; material: dental | place: China | collected 2138 ...
ACGTTCGAGCGGGTCAGCCCCAGCTCGCGCGAGAGCACCGCGGGGTGGCTCGGGCTGTCGAGCAGGGACATCAGGATGCGGGAGCGCGTCGGGTCGGCCATGGCCCGGCCGAGCCGGTTCATGACGTCAAGACGCGAAGCAATGGTCAGCATGCACTGAACTATACAGCAGCCGCTGACCTAATGTCCAGTTGTCGCGGCTGCCGCACGCGCTGCGCGCGCTTGCCCTCGTGAGGCGTGATCACCTCTTGCGCCAGCGGGGCCACTTCGGCATCCCGCGGCCCTTCCAGGTCTCCACGAGACCCGCAACCCAGCGGACGGACGCGAAGAGCCCGTAGCCGGCCCCGGCGAGGCCAGCGCCGACCACGAGCCACCGGCCGATGCCGAGCCACACGCTCCCGTCCACGTCCAGCGCCCACTGAACACCCGTGATGAGCCCGGCGATGCCCATCCAGAGACCGGCGACGACCACGGCCACCGGCAGGAGAACGAGGCACATCGCGGCGGCGGCGGACCAGAGCTGTCGCGCCTCCAGCTTCGCCGTCGCGGCGATGATCCGCTCCGCCCGCGCGTTCGAGGCGTCGAGGCTCGCGGTCATCGTGGCCGAAGCCTCCCCGGCGACCTGCTCGACAGCCTTCTCGACCCGTTCCTCGGTGCGCTTCTCGATCCGCTGGACCGCGCCGCCGACCTGGCTCACGAGCTTCTGGTTCGCTGTGACCTGCGCCTTCAGACCCTCAATCGCCGAGGCCGTAGCCGCGCGATTCTTCTGCGCCTCCGCGACCAAGCTCCGCGAAGCGGCGTTCAAGCTCTCGCCGTTGAGACTCTGCGCGAACTCGCCGAGCGTGCTCGCGATCTCGTTCTGCCTGCTCTCGATACTCGCGATCCTCGCGGACACGTCGCTGGAGGGCGAGGAGGTCGACGCCGGGGCCGTGATCCGCTCCAGCCGCCTCGTCGTCTCCTCGTCCATGACCTTCACGAACCCCGCGAGCTTCTTCTGCTGTTCGGTCAGCGTGGCGATCCTCGTGTTCTGCGCCTCGACGGCGGCGAGGATCGAGGTCAACAGCTCCATCGTCTCCGGACTGCCGAGCTGCTGCTGCGACTGCTCGGGCTCGTTCTGCTGCTTCAGCCTGTCGAGCGCTGCGCTCATGTTCCTTCTCCTTCTGCTGCTGGTGGTAGTCGAAGAACGCCTGCGCGCCCTCCGGGGTGAAGTCCGCCGAGAGGGCGCTCGCGCGCTTGCGGCGCTCGGCGCGGCCGGACTCGCCGCGGCGATCCTCGATGTAGAGCGTCCAGGTCTCTTGCCCGGCGCGCTTGCCCTTCTTGCTGACGGGGCTGTGCAACCGCATCCGCGGCACCCGCTCCCCGTCATCGCCGAGCCGCTGGTTCTGCTCCTCGATCACCGAGACCAGACCGGCCTTGTCCACCGCCCGGGGATCGGCCAGCGCCGCGCTCATCCGGTCGCCCATCTCGCGGTCGAGCGATCCCTCGGCGAAGTCCTCGCGGCGCAGCTCCCAGTCCTTCGGTGCGTGCTCCAGCCGCTTCACGACCGAGAGCCCGTGTTCTCGCATCAGCTGGTCGTTCGCCGACTGGACGCCCCGCTGATTCCCGGCCTTGCGGTCGTGGAACGTGCGATAGTCCGAGAGCGCCTTCCCCGTCCGGTTGTTGTGGTTGATGACCAAGATGTGGTTGTGCGGCTTCTTGCCCCGCCCATCCACATGACTGACTACGAGGCAGTCGGAATCCGGGTGCATCTTCTTCGCGAGCTGATAACCGAGATCGTTCACCCGCTGCACGTCCTCCGGACTCTTCGGGTCGAACTCCTCGTCGCTGAACGACTGGCGGTAATGCACCGCCTCGACCTCGCGCGTCGTGTTCTGCGTGAGCGACCGAGCGCGCGCCGAGAACGCGCCGGGGCCTCCCGGCACATCGCACGTGATCGCGATGCCCCGCTCGTCCTCCTTGCCACGGATATAGCGCTCCGTGTCGGCGGCGCTGGCGCTCGGGCTGTAGTGCGTGGTGCTCATGAGGCCGCCCGATCCCCGAGCAGGGCGCGGACCTCGCGCAGCAACTCGATCAGCTCGGGCACCTCCGCCGACAGCGCCACTGACTCACCAGCCCGCGCCCGGCGGTCGAGGTCGTTGACGTTGATCGCCAGCGGGCGAATCTGCGCGGCCAGCTCGCGAGCATCCGCCGACGCCTGCACCCGCGCCTCGACCCCGAGCAGGTGCGCGGCCACGGCGGCGTCCAACTCCTCGCTCCGAGAGGCGTGGAGGGCATCCCGGACGACGGTCCGCACCCACGTGCTCGGAGCCAGCCCGAGCCGCTTCGCACGAGTGCGAAGCGCCGCGAGCGTCTCCTCTCCGAAGTCGGTATCGAGCTTCGCGCGGCCCCCACGACGACGCTTCGCGCCGCCGTGACTCTGACGCACAGCCTCCGCATCAGCCCGACCGGTGTTCACCTGGGAGTCGGTCTGCTGCTCCACCTGTACGCCAGAGTGGCAAGCAGTAGCCGTGTCGGACATTTCGCTGGCGCTCATGTCCTCCCCGGCTGCTTGCGAGGGGCCTCCGGCCCCCTCGACCCCCTGGAAGAGCGCATCGCGTTCGGTGCTCATGCGGCACCTCCGATCAGCGCCAGCGGCACGTCAGGGCTCCGCACCGCGAGCCCGCCCAGCAGCTCAGCAACCGCGCCCTCAGCGTCATGTTCCGCCGAGGTCTCCGGACCGTAGGTCAGTTCCCGCGACCCGACGTTCTGGTGATACGCGTTGCCGTACATGCCGGGCGTGTGTGCGGCGGTCGGGATGCTGCACTGGTGCCACTCGTAGGGCTCGATCTTCCCAATGTGCTGCACGAGGTAACGATTGATGTCATCGGCACGATAGACCTTCACGACCGAGGCCAAGCGGCGGATGAACTGGTCCAACGCCTCGTCCACGTTGCCCTTCTGGCGGGCGTAGTAGAAGAACTCGACAGGCTCGATCGTCGCCGTGATGACGATAAGGCGCGGGGCCACCTCGCCCTTGTTCTTGTACCGAGCCTTCGCAGGCGAGGCGTTGTACGGATCAAGCAGCAGCAGCCAGTCGTTCGCATCCATCGCCGAGGCCCGCAGATCGTCCAGCAGCAGCACCTCCTCGCCTCGCCAGTCATCAAGCGGGTTCCCCGTCGCGGCCCGGTAGACCTGCCACCGCTCGCCGTGCGCGTTCGCCGCGTTGATCGCCTCGGTGATGAAGTCCGTGGCGAACCGGGTCTTGCCGATCCCGGCATCCCCATGGACGAACACCACGTGCGTCGAGAACTCACCGGCGCGGAGCTTCGCCGCCGCCCGGTATGCGCGGCGCTGGCCGTAGGCCGACAGCGCGTCGTCGATCTCCCGCTGATGCCGCGAGTAGATGTCGAACAGCTCGTCCGTGAGCATGATCTGATCCCGCGTGAACTCGCCCTGGAGCACGCGCTCGCGCATGTCCTCGAAGTTCTCGGCGACGACCTTCTTCTTCACGTGCGCGCGCCCCTTGAGCCAGGTCTCCCGACGCTGGGCGTCGATCCCGAGGTAGTCAGGCCCACGCACCGTAGCGACCTCCGAAGGCGCGTATTGGTGCTTGTCCGCGTACTTCACGTGCGTCAGATACGACAGCATGTTGTCGTAGGCGTACCGCCCGCGGCCCGGCTTCTCGACGTACTGGGGCTCGACGCCGATGCCGAACGCGAGCCGATCCAGCGGTGCGCTCTTCGCACGGCTGGCGAACTTGATGACCGCGTGCAGGTGATCGGGCTTCGGCTCGATCACCAGAGCCTTCTCCGTGTCGCTCCAGACCTCGCGCTCGTCCTTGTCATGCACGATGCCGTAGGCCTCGACGACCTCGCAGCCGGTGGCCTCGAGCCGCTGCACCACGTAGGCGAGGATCGCTTCGGCTCCCTGCTGGAGCAGCGCGGCCCCGTTCGGGTCCTCGGCAGCCCAGGTCCAGTACGACGGATCGAGGTACTGCGTGAGCCCGATGCTCGTCGGGTTGTTCTCCTGCTTAGCCACGGCGACCACCCCCGCCGCGGACAGCGCGGAGGGCCTCAGAGAGAGTGCGGCGCCTAAATGACCCCCTATTGACCCCCAAATGAGACCCAAAATGATCCCACGAGGCCACGCGACGGAGCGCGGGCGGAACCGACCGCTGACCAGGCACGTTGTTGCAGGACGCGGCAATCGACAAGCCCTTGCCGCGCCCGTAGGAACGAATGAGGCTCCCGAAACTCTTAGAGTGCGAAGCACGGCTGCGGACCGTCATCACGACGACGGGCAGCCCGCCTTCGGCGGGTGCCAGGCCAGGCCCTCCGGGCGGGGTCAGGTCGGCGGGAGCGGTGCTGAGGTTGCGTGCGTCGGCGCGCATCAGCGACCACCGCCCCGGCCGTAGCGCTTGATGACAGCCTGGTGCGTGACGCCGAGGGCGTCGCCGATCTTCGCCCAGGTCACCCCATCGGCGCGGGCGTCGGCGACGGCGATCTCGACGGACTCCTCCAGCACGGAGCGGAGCACGCCGAGGTCGTAGAGACGTGCCTCGGACTCGGCGAGGGAGGGGTCGCCCTGTCGCCAGCGGAAGCCGTTCACGTGGTCGAAGGCGGCGGAGTTGGCGCTCATCAGTGACCACCGCCCATCACGGCGGCGACCGCGGCGCGCTGTCGCGGGGTCAGGGGCGTGCGAGCCAGGCGTTCACCGGCCAGACGACCAGCAGCACGAGCGGCGGCGATGACGGGATCGAGGCCGTCTGCCTGCGGAGAAGGAGTGGAGCCCTGATCGAGGCCAGGGCGGTCGAGCGCGGATGCGCGGGGAACGTCGATAACGACAGACATCGGAAGTCCTCAGACATGAGTATCTTCCGGTTCCCCGCCACGGTAATTGGGCTGTTTGACCGGCTACTCATCCGGGAGCAGAACCCCGCGCTTCTAAGTCGCGGCCCCGGTGGGATCTTCTTGTCTGCAACCATTCTCCCACGAGTCGACTCACCATTGCAATGACGAGTCGACTCATGAGTCAGTCGCGACGCGGCTCTATCCGAATCAGGTCGGGGTCGAATTTCACGTGACCGGGCGTGATGGGCTCGATGGTCACCGTCACCAGCTCGTCCACGAGCATCCGGCGGCGGTCCACGTCCAACACCTTCCACTTCGCCTCGACCACCTCGCGGCGCTCCGCGGTGCCGACCGGCTCCTCGACGTCCGCGAGCAGCTTCGCCGCCGCCGACACCGAACGGTCGAGCAGCTCCGCGTCGATCTCGTCGATGCGGGCCTTCACGTCGTTGATCGCTGCCGTTATCTCCAGGACCGGCTGATGGATGTCGCGCAGCAGCGGGCTCAGCTCCTTCACCCGATCGACCAGGGCGTTCCGCTCCGTCAGCAGCTCCTCGCGATCCGGCCCATCGTCCTCCTGTGGCATCACGAGGTCGTGCACGTCCACCGAGGACAGACGCGTGAGCACCGCCTCGGTGACCATCGCATCGACGGGCTCGCGCTGGCGGGTGAGATGGAACTGCTCGCCGCAGCGGTACGTCGGCTGCTTGCGGCTGTTCGTCCCCGAGACGAGCGTCGCGCCGCACTTCCCGCACAGCCCGATCGTGGACAGGAGATACTTCGGCTGGTTCCCCTGCCTCGCCGACCTCCGCACGTTGTCCTCCAGCTTCGCCACCGCGGCCCGCCACGTCTGCTCGCCGACGATGGGCGGGAACGCCTCGCCCTGAACCGGGTACAGCTCGCCCGACGCGTAGTGCTTGATGTAGCCACAGTAAAGCGGGTTCGCGAGCAGGTAGCGCACAGCATCGACGGAGAACTCCGACCCACGCGCGGTGAAGTGACCGGCGCTGTTCAGGTCCTCGCGGATTCGCCGGATCGACAGGGACGGCTCGCCGAGGAACGCATCGAAGGCCCGCCGTACGGCGGCGGCCTCCTCCTCGATCAACTCGCCGTCCCTCGTCCAGCCGAACGCCTTCCAGGCGGACGTGGGGATGCCCTCGGCGCGTCGGCGCTCGTTCGACCTGATTTGTCGCTCGGCCTTGCGTCGTGCCTCGAACCGGGCGAGAGCGGCGAGCATCGTCGCCCGGAACTCCCCGTCCGCCGTCGAGAGGTCGATCTCGCCGTCAACGGTGACGACACGCAGGCCGAGATCGATCAGTGTGTTCAGGTCCTTCGTGCTACGCAGGAGCCGGTCCATGTCCACGGCGACCACCATCGAGAACTTGCCCGCACGGGCGTCCTCCAGCATCTCGGCCCACCGAGTGCCAGCACGGCGCTTCTTCGTCGCGGACACCGCGTTGTCGTCGTAGACCTCGACGACCTTCCAGTCCTTGGCCTCGGCCAGCGCCCTGATCTTTCTCAGCTGGGTCTCGACGGTCCATCGGTCGCCCTTGCGGTCCATCGAGGCGCGGACGTACGCCGCAACCTCGTTCGTCTTCCTCAGCGATACCAGTTCGACCATGCAACCAAGCTTACGTGAACGGGTGTTGCAACCGCTACATGCGCTACGAAAATCCCCTCTATCTCGCGGAAGAGGCGGCGGCGTTGGACCTCATCGCCGAGGGGCGCGTGGCGCTCGGCGTTTCGCGCGGTTCGCCCGAGCCGGCAGAACGCGGATGGGAGGCCTTCGGATATCGCGGCGGCCAAGCCAACGGCGCCGACATTGCCCGGCAGAAGTTCGAACTGTTCATGGCGGCGGTCCGCGGCGCGGGAGTGGCGCGATCGGCGCCGCTGGAAGAACAGTACCCCGCCCTGTACAAACCGGGAATTCCGCTGCCCGTCTTTCCGCAGTCTCCGGGTCTGGAGCGGCGTATCTGGTGGGGTTCTGGGTCGCACAAAACGGCTGAGCAGGCCGCGCGCGACGGCGTGAACCTCATGAGCTCGACCTTGGTACAAGAATCCGACGGCGCCTCCTTCGGGGAGATTCAGGCCGAGCAGATCGCCAGATACCGCGCGGCATGGAAGGAGGCGGGCCACGGCTGGACGCCCAGGGTCTCGGTCTCCCGCACGATCTTTCCGCTGGTCGCCGAGGAGGACCGACAGCTGTTCGGCGTCCGCGGCGAGGGGGAGGATCAGGTCGGCTACCTCGAAGGCGCCACCAAAACGACCTTCGGCCGAACGTACGCCGCCGAGCCCGACGTGCTCGTCGAACAGCTCAAGGCCGATCCCGCAATCGAGGCCGCCGACACCCTGCTTTTGACGATTCCCAACCCGCTGGGTGTGGATGTCAACTTCAGGATTCTCAAGAACTTCGCCGACTACGTCGCGCCCGCCCTCGGCTGGGCGCCGGCGACGGAGGGCACGGAGGGCGCCGCCGAGGGGCGTTCCGTCGGCTGAGGCGCGTTGGCCGAATCGCGCTTCGCAGAATTGTGCGGCGGTTGGAGCCCGAGGGTTCTGGGCGGGCCTGACGGCGGGTCCTGGGGGAGGCCTTTCAAGAACCGTGTGCCGCTTAGCTCTAGGCCGGCCTGGCGGCGGTTCAAGTCGGTGCGGCACGGGGTTCCAAGTCGACCGGCGGCGGTGCGCAGGCTCTGAACAGGGCCTTCTTGTCCACAACTCCTCGTGGCAAATCGACAGCGGTCTTTCCGTGTGGTCAAATGTTACTCAAACAACATATTCACGCGAGGAGATTCGATGACGAAGACACGGCTGCGTTCCCTTTTCGGCGGCGCGGCAACGTTATCACTGCTGATTGCACCGATTGCGGCTCACGCCGACGGGCGCGGAACCCCCGGGGGCTCCTCCGATTCGCAGATTTCCGCGGATGGCCGGCCGACGTACAAGCCGACGCCGCCGCAACCGGCGCATACTCAACCGGCGCAGCCGCGGGTTCCCAAGCCCGCCGCCCCGAACTCGGGCGCACCGGCCCCGAGTGCGAATGCGCCTGCGGCCCCGAGCTCGAACGCGCCCGCCGAGGCGAATGGAACCGTGACTCTCGATCTGTACAACCTGACCGACGTCCACGGCCATATCGAGAAGGCGAGCAAGAACGGGGCCGTCACCGAATCCGGCGTTTCGGCGGTCGGCTGCTACCTCGACAAGGCCCGCACCGCCAACGGCGACTCCTCCTTCACGCTGCTCGGCGACAACATCGGAGCCTCGCCCTTCACATCCGGCTCGCTGCAGGACAATCCGACCATCGCAGCGCTCAACGAGCTCAAACCCGTGGCCTCGACGATCGGCAACCACGAGCTCGACCTCGGCGTCGACGTCTTCAAGCATCGCATCGACGGAACAGGAGGGTACACGAAGGTCGGCTTCCCGTACCTCGGCGCGAACGTGGACGGCATGGGCCGGTACCTTGGCGACAAAGTGATATGGACGTCGGCCTCCGGCGTCCGGGTCGCCTTCATCGGGGCCATCGCGGGCGACGTGCCCTACAAGCTCAGCCCGGGCGCCACGGCGGGGTTGACGTTCAACGACCCGATTCCCAAGATCAACACGATGGCCAAGGAGCTCAAAGACTCCGGCCAGGCCGACGTCGTGATCGCCATGCTCGACGACGACGTCAAGAACAACTACCCGAAGATGGGTCCGTCCGTCGACGGGATCATGGGCGGCGACACGCATGTGCCCTACAAGTTCTCGATGGTGAACGGGGCTCGGGGCAACAAGCTCTCGGCCATAGCCTCCGGATCGTACACCGACAACCTCGGCAACCTGCAGATCACCTACGACAAGGCGGCGAAAAAGGTTGTGCGCTCCGAGGCCAAGCTCATTCCCGCTTCGGAAGTGGCCCAATGCGGCGAGAAGCAGACGATCAAGCAGATCGTCGACAAGGCGGTGGAGGATTCCAAGGCGGCCGGCGACAAGGTGGTGGCCACGGGCTACGGCTCCGCTTTTTCCCGCGGCGTCTTCTCGTCGAACGGCGAGACGCCCGATCCCGGTTCCAACCGCGGCATCGAGTCCTCGCTCGGCGACCTTGCCGCGGACTCCCTTCAGGAGACTGTGGTCACCAAAGAAGGCAAGCCGGTGGACATCGGCGCCATCAACGCCGGAGGGCTGCGCGCCGACCTCGTCCCGTCGGCGAACGGAGACATCACCTACCGTCAGACCTTCGCCGTCCAGCCCTTCTCCAACCAGCTGGGGTATGTGACAATCACGGGAGCGGACTTCAAGAAGGCCCTCGAGCAGCAGTGGAAGACCAACCTCAATACACAGAACTCCCGGCCCATGCTCAAACTGGGCTTGTCGCGGAACGTGAAGTACACCTTTGACCCGGCCAAGCCTTACGGCAATCGCATCACGTCTGTGACGGTCAACGGAAAGCCGCTCGATCTCAAACGCAAGTACACCGTCGGCTCGGTCACCTTCCTGCTTTCCGGAGGCGACTCGTTCGACGCCCTGACCGCTGGCGGCGCCCCTGTCATCACCGACAATCTCGACCGCGACAAGTTCAACTCGTATCTGGCCGCCAACCCGGGCCTCAAACCGCGCGCCGCAAAATCCTCCATCGGGGTCACCCTTCCCTCCGAGCCGGTCAAGGACGGCCAGACGATTGACGTTTCCCTTCGCGGGCTCTCCTTCTCCGAAGGGCCGTCGGTGACGAAGAACGTCAAAGTGAACGTGGGGGAGGCGTCCGCGACGTCGCCGGTGGACAACTCGTTGGCGGACCCGGACGCGAACAACGAAAAGGCGACGATCACGGCCGACGGCGCCGGCCGCGCAGTCGCCAAGGTGAAGGTCGACGGCAAATGCGCGGCGAATCCCGGGAAGCAGATCAAGCTTCCCGTCACCGTGAGGACCGATTTCGCCGAAGTAGTGGGGGCCGAGCAAGGACTGACCGTCGCTGTGGCGTGCGGCGGATCGGCGCAGCCGACCGCTTCGCCTTCGTCCGCCGTCCCCGGAGCGCCTTCGGCGTCGCCCTCGGCCGGTCCTAGCAGCACGGCCGCGCCCACCGTCACCGGCAGCGCCAAACCGACTCGGAGCGGCGACCCGGGCGACGGCGGCAAGCCAAGCGCAAGCTCGAAGCCGAGCGCCACCGCTGCTCCAAGCGCCACAGCCAAACCCAGCGCCACGGCCAAACCCGACAACCCCAAGGCCGCGCCCACCGCCACGGTTAAGCCCAGCGCAACCGCCGAGGCCCCGAGGCCCAGCGGCGACGCCTCGTCCGGCTCCGCGCTTCCGAGCGCAGTAGACCCCGGCAGCAACGGGCCCCGCGACGGCGACAGGCCGGGAGAAGACATTCGGCCCAGCCCCACTGGAGATCCGGATCCCGCGAAGGGCAATGCTCACAAGCGGAGCGAACGCTCCGTGCCTCATGCATCGCAGGTGCCTCATGCATCGCCGGCGAACCGCAACGGGGACGGGTCCGATGCAGGCAAAGCCAAGCCGACGGCTGCCAAGCGCAACCTGCACACGCCGGGTCTGGCGTACACGGGTGCCGAATCGCTTCCGCTCCTCATCGCGGCCCTTGTGCTCCTGGCCCTTGGCGGCTTGCTTGTGGCCCGCCGTCGGACGGCTCAAGAAGACAACTGAAGCAACAGGCGGAAGGCCGCCGGTTTTGGGCGCGGAGAGCGGCGCCCAACCGGCGGCCGCGTCGAACCTCCTTCCGGCCGATCGAAAGCGTATGCTGAGTGAAGCGCTTGCGCCGATCGCATGCGTCGATCGGCCGGAGCGCCCCTGATGCGCCGCGGGTCGAACTACATCCTCCCAACGAGTCGCGGCGCGTCAGTCTGCCCGCGGCTTTGTTTCCTTGCGCGGGGCGCAAGAGCCCGCGTTTGGAGGCGGAAGGCATTGCTGCGCGGTCGTGCCTGTGCCGCGGGTCAAAGTCCGCTTGGCTGGCGCCTTCTGACTCTTCCTGCTGATCGTTTTCTACTTGTTCGCAGCGCGCGATTTTATGGCCGTTGTGATAAATTTCGACTTGTTTCATCCGTCTTGCGGCGATGTCGAGGCGGGAGCGCTGTGTCCTTGGGTGTCGATTGAGAGGCAGGGAACTGTTCATGGTTGATGCCCGCCCGTCGCCGCGCGGTCTCAAACGCCTGGCAACCTTTCTTCTGTGGCTCGGCGCTCTGGCATACATCAGCGCGATAGGCGAAGCGATTATCGGCTGGCCTCTCGGCATCCACGATTCCTATCTGTCCGAACTGGCGGCGCGCCAGTATCCGAAGAGCTGGCTCTTCCGCCTCACGGACTTGCTCAGCGGCGTCGCCATCTTCTCCGGCACCCTGCTTTTCGTTCGGCAAGCGGGGTTCCAAGCCGGACTCCCTGGAAGATCCGCTTCGATCGTGCAAGGAAAAATCGCGCAAGGCAAAAGGGCCCTGCGCGCAGGCTGGGGCTCCCTTTGTCTCTTCCGCCAGGCTCTCGCCGCAGGGCTCTTGACCTTCGCCCTCGCGACGATCGTCGACAGCACGGTGACCCCGTTGGATTGCGCCTTGTCCCTGCCGGAATGCCGCGAGCAAATCGAGTCCGGGGAAGCGGGACGATACGAGTGGATGCACGACGCCTCGAGCGTTGCCGTGGGAGTGGGCACGGTGACGGTCGCTTGCAGCCTCATTCTGATCGTCCTTTTCCGCCATCGCGCGCGCTACTCGCTCGGGATGCGGGTCGCGGCCCCCTCGCTTGCGGTCAGCGTCGTTCTCCTCGTCGGTTTGCTCACGGGCGCCGAGCTTTTGGGAGTCGGCCCCGTCGGCCTCGCCCAACGAATCCAGGTTTCCTTGACCGGGGTTCTCATCGCTTTCGCCCCGGCAGGATTCGACCCGGAAGGAGCGTTCGCCATGCGGCGACGCCGCAAGTGACGCCGCGTCCAATGCCGCCGCAATCGAAGGTTCCACAGAAATCGCACGCAGAAAGCAGTGATTTTACAGGGACTTCACAAGTTTTCGTGATGGCATTGATGAGAAAACGGGAGGCTTAAAAAGAGTCCATGCAGCTATGCTGCGCGATGAGCGAGGTGACGCGATATGACGTGGCTGATTCTTCCGGGGTGGGGGCTCCCTCCGAAAGACTACGAGAAGCTGGCGGGCCTCTTGGGGCCGGACACCCGCACACTCGATTCTTGGAAGGTTCCTCTGACTGCCGACACCGACGACATTCGCGCCGAGCTTGGAGCATTGGATTCGCCGAAGGTCGACCTCCTCGGGCATTCGCTCGGCGGCCTAGCCGCGATCGAGTGGGCGCTTCGCCGCCCCGACCAGGTCAGACAGCTCGTTCTCATCGACCCCACCGCTCCAGACGAGGTCCCGTCGCGCTTCCATGTAGAGGGGAAGCTTCGACGGGGAATGGACAAGCTGGCCGGCGCCGCCGTCGAGGCCCTGTGGCGCGTGGGGCCCCAGATTCGTCGATGGGGAATCCGCCAAACCACCGGAAACGAAGACGCCCTCCCGATCGACGAGGCGCGTGCGCGCTACGGGACGCGGGAAAACAGCCGGCGCCTGGCAGAGCAGCTTTCAGCCAGCTGGGCCCATGCCGCCCGCGTCGATGCTCTGCTCGACGCCGGGGCAGCGCGACATCGCAGCCCGGCGCCGCTTCTCCTCGTCGGCGCGGGCAACGGCAAGCAGCGTCGATTCCTGCGCAGCCAGTGGGATCTGGGACGCAAACTGCACGCTCGAACGATCATGCTGACCGGCCAGAATCACGTCTTCCCACTGACGAGGCCGGATCTAGTTGTGCGCCACATTGAAAACCTGTGAACCGCGAATACTTCCGCGCTCAGTTCATCCGCGTCCACAGCCCGCCTGGTTTCGCGTCGCACCGCACGCTGCCCGCCCTCAAAACTTCAGAGCCCCTCCAAGCGCAGAAGAGCCGGGCCGCCTGCCGGGCGCCAACGGGCAAGGCAGGCCTCTGATCCTCGATAGACAAGGCAAACCTCTGCCCTCGATAGACAAGGCAAGCCTCTGACCCTCGACGGGCAAGGAGAGCCTCTGATCTCAGTTGGCGGGGCGAGCCTCCGGGCGGACGAACGGGAAGGCGAGGGTCTCGCGAATCGAAGCGCCCAGCAGGAACATCGCTATCCGGTCGATGCCCAAGCCGAGGCCTCCGGTGGGGGGCATTCCGAATTCGAGGGCCGAAAGGAACTCTTCGTCGACTTCCATGGCCTCGGGGTCGCCGGCCGCTGCCCGCAACGACTGCTCGGTGAGCCGCTGGCGCTGATCGATCGGGTCGGTCAGCTCGGTGTAGGCGGTGCCGAGCTCCATTCCGAAGGCGACGAGGTCCCAGCGTTCGGCCAAGCGCGGGTCGCCTCGATGGCGCCGTGTCAGCGGCGAGGTCTCAACCGGGAAGTCCGTGTAGAAGGTGGGGGCGCCCGTGCTGCCTTCGACTAGCTCCTCGTAGAGCTCGGTCACGAGGTCCCCCGCGGTCATCGAGGCGGCATACCGGATGCCTCGCTCCCGGCACAGTCGCTGGAGCTCGTCCGCGGGCGTGTCCGGGGTGACGTCGGCGCCGACGGCCCGCGAGACCGCCGCGTGCACGGATACGACCGGCCATTCGCCGTCCAGGCTCACGACGCCGCCGTCGGGCGCAGGAGCGACGGGCTTCCCGTGGACCGCCCACGCCGCCGTCCGAATGAGATCCTCGGTGAGCCTGCGCATCGTCGTGTAATCGCCGTGCGCTTCGTAGGCTTCCAAGGCCGTGAACTCGGGGTTGTGCGTAGAGTCCGCGCCCTCGTTGCGGAAGTTTTTGCCGATCTCGAAGACCTTTTCAAATCCGCCGACGCACAGCCGCTTAAGGTACAGCTCGGGCGCGATTCTCAAGGTCAAATCGAGGTCGTAGGCGTTGATGTGCGTTGAGAACGGCCGCGCGTTCGCCCCGCCGTGGATGCGATTGAGCATAGGCGTTTCCACCTCGACGAAGCCGTGCTCGGCCAGCCTCCCTCGGATCGCCCGCACGGCCGCGCTGCGTGCCAAAAGGCGGCGTCGCGCCTCTCCGCCGAGCGCAAGGTCCATGTGGCGCTGCCGCACGCGCGCTTCGGCGTCGCGCAGCCCCCGGTGTTTGTCCGGGGGAGGGGTGAGGCACTTTGCGGCCATGCGCCAGCCCTCCGCAAGGACGCTGAGTTCGCCGGAGCGGCTGCGACAGGCCGCGCCCGTAACGCTGACGAGGTCCCCGGGATCGACCGTTTCCCTCCAGAGCGCCAGTCCGGCTTCGGGGCGGTCGGCGGTGAACATGACCTGGAGCTCCACGCTTCCCTCCCGCAGATCCGCGAAAAGGACTCCGCCGTGGTCGCGCACTCGCACAACGCGTCCGACCACCGAGACGGCCCCCGAATCGTCCCTCACGTCGCTGAGCGCGTGGCTTCTCGGCGCGTCCGCGGGATAGGGGTCGATGCCGACGTCGATCAGGCGCGCCAACTTTTCCCTGCGAATTCGCTGCTGCTCGGAAAGCTGCCGCTCCGGCACGGTCGGCGTGAAAAGATCCTCTTCCTGTTTGCGCACGGCTTCGGCGAGCTTTGCCGCCGTCTCCGGGAGGTTGAGCTGCGATGCTCGGGAGCGGCGCTGGAAAGTGCGGGGAAGCTCGGGGACGAAGCCTTCGGCCTGCCCGACGGCGATGAGCACCTGGGTCAGCTGCGCCGTGCTGCCGTAGCAGAGCAGGCGCGGGCGCCATTGCGGCAGGTACTTTTCGTTTGACTGGTAGAGAGAGTGGAGCTGCCACCAGCGCGAAGCGAAGACCAAAACCTTCCGGTTGAGCTTCTCGAGCGGGGAGGCGCCGATGCGCTCGCCGCGGGCGAAGGACTCCCGGAACATTGCGAAATTCAAAGAGATTTGCGTGATTCCCAGCCTGTCGGCATTCGCGATCAGCTGGGTGACCATGAGCTCGGTGACGCCGGACACAGCGGCCGGGGAACGCCGCATGAGATCCAAAGAGACGTCCCGGCGGCCCCACGGGACGAAAGACAGGAGGCCGCACACGTCGCCCTTCGCCGTGTGTGCGGTGACGATCACCGTGCGCCCGTCGCGCGGGTCGCCGATCCTCCCGGAGGCCATGGAGAAGCCGCGTTCCGGGCCGCCGCGCCGCCACACGTCGGCGATCTTGACGAGCTCCGCCAGCTCGTCCGCGGGAATCTCCGACTGGCGCCGCACCTGCACCCGGTACCCTGCGTTCGTCGGCCCCGCGATTGCTTTGCGGACCGCTCGCAACGCCGGGTTTGCGAGCCTGAAGGAGGCGACGTCGATGACCGCTTCGTCGCCCAGGACGATCGCCCTGAGGCCCTGTGCGCGGTACGCCCTGGCCCCGTCTTCGCTGGCTGAGATGACTCCGGGGACCCAACCGTAGGAACGCGCGTGCTCCAGCCATTTTGCAATTGCCTGAGGCCACGACTGCCTGTCTCCGATGGGATCGCCGGCGGCCAAACACACGCCGAAGACCACGCGAAACGACAGGGCCGCCTTGCCGTCGGGGGAGAAGACCGTTCGTCGATCGTCACGAGTGGCAAAGTACCCGAGCGAATCCGCTGAGCCGGCGGCGACGAGGAGCCTCCGCACCGCCAGTTCGTCGTCGTAATCCCTTTGGGCGTTCTGCGGAGCGGCGCGGAGGAAGACGACGATGGCCAGCACGAGAGTCGCAACCGAGATGACGCCCGACGCCGTCTCCACCCAGTACGGCCCTTCGATGGGCGAGCGGAAGGGGCGCTGGTCGGACGGGAGGCCGAGCGCCACAGAAACGCTCCAGTTGACCGCTTGCCGAAAGGGAAGTCTGCCGAACCCCGCCGTTTCCAGGGCGAAAAAGGCGAATCCGGCTGACGTCGCGAACCCCAACGCGATGACGAGGCACGCCCGCCGCAAGGCTCCTGGGGCCAAGCGGGCGGGAAAGGCGCTGCGCATCCAGAAGGCGCTCGCGACGACGAACAAAGCGAATGCCAAAGACGCGAGAAAATGCCAGCCGTGCGGGCGGAATCGCTCCGAAGAGTCCGAGTCGATGTGAGAGAGGACGGTTGCGACCGCCAGCGCGACGATCATGGAGACCTGCCACATCGCCACGGACAGCCACAGCGCGGCGCGTTGGCGCCGCAAAAGCCCCAGTGAAAGGAAGGTGAGCAGGAAGAAAGACAGCAGGGTCGGATAGGAAGGGATGTTCGTCACATTGAGGACGCGAGCGACGGCGTAGACGAAGTCCGGAACGAAGGCCAGCAAGAGCAGCGCTACCGCCTGCCACACGGCGAAAGCCTGCACAGTGAACACCAGGATGCGGGCGCCCAGCTCCTTGGCCCGGCTTGGGCTCTTCTTGCGGTTTGCGCCCGCCGGGCTCTCAGCCGCTGCGAGCGTCCCGTCTGACATCACCGAGTGCCCGTCCGATGTCACGCCGTCCAGCGTGTGCTCTTCTGACGTGTGCCCTTCTTGCATGGATTCCCCCGACGGCATGCGCTCTTCCTGCGCCGCGCAGTCCGAGGCGCTGTCCGCCGTCGTCGGCTGCTCGCTCGTCAAATCCCTTGTCCTTGTCCCTCTCATCGGCGATTCGCGGGTTGCCGGGAAAGCGCGAGGCACGCGCGTGATCCGAGCGTCGGTCCGTCTGCGTGCTTGGGGCGTCCAAGTGCGGTATACCCGTGAAATTTTCTATTGGAACTGTAACGGGTCGGGCGCCGCGCAGTCCATCGTGGAGGGATTCGAGTGACGATTGTCAGCGATTCGGATGCGCGCAGCGAAGGGGCGCTTTCCCCAACGGGCTTTTGCCGGGCGGCGCCCGCGGTCCGCCCGCGACCACATCGTGGATGCATCGACGTCGCAACCCGCCGCACAGTCGGCTACGGTCCGCCCGCGACCACATCGTGGATGCCCGCAGCGGAATCTCATCGGGATCGTCTATGTTCGACTCATGGACGAACGAAACGGCTCACAGCGTGCACTGATCGTCGGGCTCGGAATTTCCGGCATGGCTATGGCCAAGGGGCTGTACGAATGCGGGTGGGACGTGACCGTCGTGGAGCGCGCCCCCGAACGCCGTCGCGGAGGCTACTTCGTCGGGCTCTTCGCCGTCGGCAAAGTGGCTGCGAAACAACTGGGTTTCGACGGAATACACAACAGGGCGCCCAAAGTTCGAGACAACTGCGCACTGGGCAAAAACGGCGAAAAACGTCGAGGGCTCGGCTTCGGCGACCTTCCGGGCGACCCGTGGCTCTTGCTCCGCAGCGACATTGAAAACGCCGCCTACGAGGCGATCGACGCGCTTGATCCGAAGATCGACGTGCGGTACTCGACCGTCCCGACGCGCATCGAGCAGGACGGCGCCGGCGTCGACGTGTGGCTCAAAGACTCTTCGGACGGCACGGAAAGCCGCGAGCGCTACGACCTGCTGGTGGGCGCCGACGGCGTGCACTCCACGGTCCGCAAGCTCGTCTTCGGGCCGGACGAGAAGTACATCCGGCATTTGGGGTACATGATCGTCGCCTCTCAGATTCCGGAGGATCTTCCGGGGCTCGAACGCGGCCAAGGCGCGACCTTCGCCGAGGCCGGAAAGTCGCTCTGGGTGTTTCCCTTCAAGGATCGTCCGGCCACCCTCATGTTCAGCTACAAGTCCGACGACGTCGCCGCCGAGTTCGAGGCCGCCTCGCCTGCCGCTCGAATCCGCGAGGTGTACGGCCCGGTCGCGGCCCCGCCGGTCAAGGCCGCGATCGATCAGCTCGAGCGCGCCGACGAGAGCCTTTTCGACGAGGCTGTGCAGGTCCGGATGGACCGATGGCACAAGGGGCGGGTCGTGCTTATGGGCGACGCCGGATGGTGCCTGACCCTGTACTCGCGGATGGGGGCCTCCACCGCGCTGGCGAGCGCGAATTTGCTGACCGCGATCATCGGGCGGAGGAAGGGCGACGTCGAAGGGGCGCTCGAAGAGTGGGAGGCCAGGTCGCGTCCGTTCATCAGGCACTACCAGAAAGTCGGTGCGCGCAACAGGGCTTTCTTCACTCCCGCGGGCAGGGCAGGCGGGACGGCGCGCGCCCTTGCCATGTCGGTTTTCAAGCGCCCATGGGGGCGTTCGCTGCTCGCGGCCTTCGTCGGAACCGGAAGGAAAGGCAACAGGCTCATGAAGTCCGTCATTCCCGCGCGGGGGCGGATTTCGGCTTCCCAGCCGCGCGAATAGGCGGGGGCTTTCATCTTTTCGGCTTCCGATCGAGCCCTGCGGCTCTCGATCCTGGGCCTTCGGTCCGTAGGGGCCGGCCGCCGCCCAAAGAGAATGACGGAATTCATTGAAAACCGTACTATCTGCGCCTTGCCCATGTCGATGTCGGAAAGTAGCGTTGAACCATGAGCAGCTGGCCCCTTTCTTCGGCGCGCGTCGGAGCCCTTTGCGTCGCTGCGGTGCTTGCTCTGGCGGGCTGCCGCGGATCGGACGCGGGCAATTCCTCGACGGAACCGGGGCAGTCCCCGAGCGCGGAGGCTTCGACGGCGCCCGGCGCCCGTGCCGGGGCGAGCGAGCACAAGGCAGGCGCCGGGGCGAAGCCGACGGCGGCGCCCTCGGGGCATCGCGGGGCTCCCTCCCCCTCGGGGGATTTCACGAAGGCGGCCGTCAAATCGGAGGAGCCCAAGCTGTCCAACCCTTTCGACTCGCTTTACGACCGGGATTTCAGCCTCGCGGCTCTGTCTGCCGACCCTGCGGGCTCCATGGAAAAGCCTGCGGTCGCGGAGGGCCTGAAGAAATCGGCGACGCTCGATCCCGCCAACAAGACCTTCGTCTATCGGGCGACGGACGCCGGCAAGGCCGGGGGCGACTTCGTGCGCCACGACAACTCGCACAAACAGGCTTTCAACGCCGACAACACTCGTTTCATCGCGCGCGACGGGCAGGGCGCCTGGTACCTCTACGACGCCGCCACGTTCAAGCAGATTAAGAAACTCGGCGAGCTCAAGGGCAATTGCGAGCCGATCTGGCACGCTTCGGATCCGAACCTGCTGCACTTCACTTTGCGCGACGGCGGGACCACGTGGTGGACGTACGACGTCGAGGCCGAGAAAGGCGAGGTCATGTTCGACTTCTCCGGCAAGACGCCATGGTCCCAGGCCACGTCGTTTTCGACGAAGGGCCGGGGCACGGCCAGCGCCGACGGGCGGTATCTCGCCCTCACCGCGACGCGGCACGACGAGGCCACTCAGACCAGGAACGTCTATGGAGTGGTCGTGCTCGACGTCAAGGACAAGCGAATCGTGGGCGCGCTGGATGCGAGGAACTTCCCTAAGCCCGGAGCTTTCCCAGACTATGTCAGCGCCTCGCCGAGCGGCAGGCACGTCGTCGTCTCGTGGCCGGGGGACGCCGGAGGGACCCGCGCCTACACCCGCGACCTCAAGGACTCTTTCGAGCTTCCGACGACGTCGAAGCACGCGGGCATGGCATACGGCCCGCAAAAGCAGGACTATTACGTATTCGCCGACTACGGCAAAAACCAACTCTCCGCCGTCGACCTCGACTCCCACGAGCGGATCGGCCTGCGCAGCCTTTACCCTGCCAAAGGCGAAAACTACACGTTGGACATCAGCGGACAGGCGTACGACAAGCCCGGGTGGGCCGTGGTTTCGACGTACGGGGAGAAGAAAGACGACGTTTCAGACGAATCGGCGCCCCAGGAGCGAGCCGACTACCGGAAGGTGTGGCTGGTCGAGCTGAAAGCCGGCGGACGGGCGCTGAGCGTGGCCAACGTCCGAACGAACGCTTCCGCGATCGGCGGTTCGTCGAAGGACGCGGCCCCCCAGGCGGCCGGCGACCCGGATTTCTTCAAGCCGCAGGCGAGCGCCTCGCGCGATCTGAGCAGAATCGTCTTCGCCGACAACTTCGGTCAGGGGCCGATCGAGAGCTACATGGTGGGCCTTCCGAGCTGGGCCGTCAGGTGACCCAGCCGGACGGTTAAGACGCGCCGAGCGCCGCCGCCAGGGCCTCGCCGGCCTCGCCGCAAGGTGCCGCAGCTGCACGCAGGGCGCCCGCCGTCCCGCGCCTTCCTGCGGCCTCACTCCTCGTGCCACTGCCAGTCCATGACCCGCCACGGGAGGTCGGCGAAGAAGGAATCGAGCCGCTCAATGTGCGGGTTGAGCACGGCGGCCACGATTTCCGGGTCTTTGTCGCGGTAGGCGCCGGGCAGGCCCAACGCCTCGTAGTCGACGTTCAGTTCACGCGTCGCCTCGCCGCCGATCGAAATCGCTATGCCGTTCGAATCGGTTGCCGCGCATCGGAATTCCGTTCGGTCCCAGGGGATCTGCGCCGTCGTCGGCGTCGCGGCCTCCGTTTTGCGCTCGACTCGGTAGACGCATGACGACGTCAAGAGGAAGCCCGCGGATCCGGGGCAGTCCATCCAGGCGAAGGGCACGCCCTCGACTTCGTCTTTGAGGGCCCTGAAAGCCGGCCAAAACCGGTTCGAGTGCGAGGGTTCCGAGCCTTTCTTGCGAGACAGGTCGGGCAGATGGACGGCTGCGGCGTTGGCCGGGTCGAGAAGAATGAAGTCCACCCCGTGGCGGCGCGCCGTCTCAGCCCAAATGCCGTCGGCGGCTTCGCAGCAGCGCCTGTACTCGGCCTGGCTCGCCGAATTGCGGGCGAGGACCCGCCGCGCCTCCTCGAAAAGGATGCGGGAGGCGAACCGTTGGGGGCCGGGAGCTTGCGAGGTCTTCGGCGCAGGAGGTTTCACGGCATCGACGTGCGCCTTGTATTCGGCGAGCGTCTGCGCCGGCAGCAGGGGCGCCAGATTCTCGGCGAGCCAGCTCAAGTCAGGGCGAGGCCAAAAGCCGGCCGCCTCGAACACGGGGGCGGGCGAAATCGCGAAGCCGTAGACGGCGCTCAACAGACTCCCGTCGTTCAAATTGCCGTTTGACGGTTCGCCCGCAAGGATGGCGCCCAAAGCGCACGAGGCAAGGAACTGCTCCCATCCCGTGTATAAAGCGGCGATTCTCCCTCCATAATGTTCAATCGCTTCCGTCGCCGCCTCGTCGTCGATGAGCTGCGAGCTGTAGGCTGCGGACAGCAGAAAGACGACGAAGGCGTCGCTCAAGCCCAAGGGGCCGCGGTTGTCGGCGACCGCCATGAGCCACGCGGGAACCCTCCACTGCGTGGAGGAGGCCGCGTGGCTCGCCTGATCGATTGCGAGGCTCGCCGGCTGGAACGCGACGCCCTCTTCCGCGCTCTCCTTCGCCTTCTTGACGCCGAGCTTTTCGAACGGGCCCAGGCGCGGCGCGAGGGCGCGGACCGAATCGAGGGTTTGCGTCGAATCCGGGATCCGCGGCGCATCGGAGGCCTGCGCCGCCTCCTCAACGGAGGCCTCGCCTGCGCCGTCGGACCCGGAAAGGTACATTTCTTTCGCGGCAAAGGAAAGATCGTTTGAAATGCGCGCCTCGTCGGGAAACCTTCCGTAGACGTCCGCGATGAGCCGCAGTGCGGATGCGCCGCCTTCCGCCGGGGCCTGCGCACCAGCCGCGGCAAGCCTCCTCATTGCGCACTCGGCCAGGTCCTTCATCGCCGAACTGCGGCTTTCGGATGCGCGCCGAGGCGGCGCGACCGACAGCAGGTCCTCGGCGATCACTTTCGGAGCGAGGGGCGTGAGATGATGCAATTCAAAGCGATACGGCGCACTCAACAACATGTACTCGGACTTCAATTCCATTTGCCTCGGCTCGCGCTTCTTTGTTGTCCGTCCTTATTCATGATCCCGTCTTTGCTTCCGGACCCGAGAGCACTCGGCTCACTCGCGCGGAACCTTGCCGAGGGTCTCGCCTTTCGGACGAAGGCGACGGCTTCCTGGAGACGACGGGCTGACCCGCTTCATCGTACGTATGCTTTCGCCTCTGCGCAATGCCGGTCTGCTTGAGAAAACACGGTCTGCTCGGGAAAGACGGCATTGGGGACGCGTGGAACTGGGATTCGACTGGCGCGAACGTTGAACGATGGCAGGGAGGGTTCGAGATGCGGAAAGGTCTGAGTCGGGGATGGTGCAAGGGCGGACTCCGGGATGCTGCAAGGTCTGAGTTCGAGATGCTGCAAGGGCGGAGTCCGGGATGAGACCGGCGTGGACTTCGCCCCAGCCGTTTGTTTTCCGGGCAGGGTGTCTCTAGATAGAATGCAAGAAATCTTCGCCTCATCCGTTTCGGATGCGCAAATGAAACTTGACGGCAAGCGGGAAGGAATGAAGATGTACGAAAACAGCGACTACGGCGGCGCCGGCCGTCCTGGATATGATTGGAATCGGCAACAGCCGGGCGTTTTTTACGCCAATGCCCAGGCGCCCGGTCCGGTCGGAGGAAGCGCGTGGGGCGGCAAGAAGCCTGCGAGGCGCTCACGTGGGGCACTGGGGGTGGCCGGATTCTGGGTTTCCGCCTCCGCTTTGCTTGTGAACGTCGTAGCGGTGCTTCTCTTCAGGCAAGGCATCCATGACCTCTTTGAAGCGCCGCTCGCCGATCCCGGCGCGTTTCCCGACGGCGACATGGCCGGCCTTTTCTTTCTCATCATCCTGATGATGTTGGCCGGGATATGGGCCGTTGCGGGTTTTTCTCTGGGAATCTCCGGCTTGGTTTTCTCTTCGAAAGAGGGGGACGCGAGAAACAAGGCTTACTCGATCCTGGCGATCGTTCTCAGCGTCTGCAACCCGATCGCAGTATCGATTATGGCTAATTATTTTGTTTTCTAGTCTTAGTGACCGCTCACAGGCTTCCTTGCGGCTCCCGATGTTTCTGACCGCTTCGGGCCGCCCGTCGACATCGCCCGGCTCGGAGCGGGCTCATTCGTCGAATTCTGGGATGGCCACGGCTTTACCGAAGGATTCTCGAGAGGCGAGGTATGCGTGGGCTTGCCGCATCTCGCTCAGGCGGAACGTCCGCTCTGGCCTCACGTCGATCTCGCGGCCTTCGATCGTCGAGATGAGCGCTTGCAGTCTTTCGCCGTCGACGTCGCCTGAATAGAATCCAGTCAGGTAGCCCCCGTTTGTGTCCATGATGGGGTCGAAGCCGTCAAGGGTCCACTGCCCGCCGAGCAGCCCTGTGATGCACACGGTTCCGCCCGGCCTGATGTGGGCGAAGGTGTCTTGTGCCGCCGCCGGGCCGACCAGATCGAGGATCGCATCGAAGGAGTCCTCCGTCTTCAGCGTATTGCGATCGTCGACGACGCAGCGGTCGAACCCCTCACCGAGGAGGCGTTCGCCCTTTTGCGCGCTGCGCGTCGATCCTGCGACGCGGCACGAGGGGTAAAGGGCCTTCACGAGTTTCAAGAACGCGACCCCCACTCCCGAGGTCGCCCCGCGCACCAGCACGTCGTCGCCGTCCTCAAGGCGAAGCCTTTCCAACGACCCGAAGGCGGTGTAGTAGGTCTCGGGGACGGCGGCCAGTTGCTCCCACGGCAGGGATGTGGAGACCGGGTAGACCTGTTCGTCGGGCAGGAGCGCGTACTGCGCGTAACCGCCGTCGAAAGCGCGCCCCATCTCGCCCATGATGGAAATGACCGTCTGGCCCGCGTGGAGGCGGGGGTTGAATGTGCGTTCCACCTGCCCGACGCACTCGATTCCTAGAATGCGGGGGAATGAGACCGACGGCGATTTGCCTTCGTGCGTGAAGACCTCGGAATGGTTGACGCCGACGCCGCGGACTTTGACGAGCGTCCACCCGGGGCGCGCTTCGGGCGTCGGGACTTCGCGGTACTGAAGAGCCTCCGGTCCGCCGGCCTTGTAAACCACCACGGCTTTCACGTTGCCTCGCCCAGCCTTTCTTTCTGTGCCTTTACTTTCCCTCGGTGGCGCCGCACGCCTGCGACGCGGCCCTCTCTTTGTACGCTTCGCCCCAAGATTCGAGGGCGGCGAAGACGGGGGAGAGGCTCATGCCCAGCTCCGTGAGCGCGTATTCGACTCTAGGCGGGACCTCGGCGTAGGCGGTTCGCGTGACCAGCCCGCAATCGGCCATCGCGCGCAGATTGGATGTGAGCATCTTCTGCGAGATTCCGCGTACGGAACGCTGCAATTCGCTGAATCTGCATGTGCCCTTGAGCAGGTCCCGAATGATGAGGATGCGCCACCGGCTGGAGATGAAGCCGAGCGCGACTTCCACAGGGCAGTCCGGGAGACCGTCCGCGGCTTGATCCTCCCGAGGGGAGTGTGCCTGCCGAGGGGTGCGGGTCTCCTGAGGGTCGGGCCGGGAGTGCGCGTGCGAGGCATGGGCCGCCGTTTTCTGCGCGGGCTGCGAAGCCTGGGGCCGCGGGCGCGGCTCTTCTGACACGGCCTCCGACTCCCGCAGCTGGCGCCCTTGCGTATGCGATGCTTGATTTTCGTTCATATTCCGCATTGGTTTCCTGTAGGTTCCTACAGCACTTTAAAGTGCCTTCTTTCAAATTTACACCGAGAACCTTAGCCTGGTTCCGCAAGCCCATTCAAAAGAACGCCATGAAAAAGGAGCGTCATGAAAACAGCCGCAGCTGAAACGCCCGAAGCCGAAATGCCTTGCGGGCCGCTGAAGATCGGCGTCATCGGAGCGAACGGAAAATCCGGTTCTCTCATCGCACGCGAAGCGGCCGCCCGCGGGCACGACGTCACGGCAATCGTCCGCCGAGACGTCGAAACCCCCGCCGGGCGCGCCCTGGTGCGCGACGTCTTCGACCTGACGGCGGGCGACCTAGCGGGTTTTGACGCCGTCGTCGACGCATTCGGAACGTCGAGGCCTGAGGACCTCCCGCTGCATAAGCGTCACCTCGAGCATCTTGCATCGATCCTCGCAGGGACCGCGACGCGGCTGGTCGTGGTCGGCAGCGCCGGAAGCCTGTACATCGACGGCGACCACACGACCCGGGTGCTGGAAAGCCCTCAGATGCCCGAGCAGTTCAAGCCTGTGGCCTCCGCGATGGCCGACGGGCTCGACTGTCTGCGCACGCGCGGAGACGTTGCGTGGACCTACGTCAGCCCGCCCCTCGATTTCCGGGCCGACGGCGAGCGAACCGGATCCTACATTTTGGCGGGGGAGGAGTTCACGTTGAATTCGAACGGCGAGAGTGCCATGAGCTACGCGGACTACGCTATCGGCCTAATCGATGAGATAGAGGCCGGCAAGCACGTGCGCGAGCGCATCAGCCTCCTCTCGTAGGCCGTATGCGGCGGCTCGCCCGTGCGATCGGGCGCAGGCCCCGGCGGTCGGGTCTCGGTTCGCCGTAGGTGCATGGCGGCGCGCCCGAGGCGGCGGCATCCGCTATGACGACGCGATGCGAAACGTCGCGCTACCTGAGCTTGACCGGCGCCGCCCCTTGGCCTTGCGCGTCGAGGATCGAGCTGAGCAGGCCGGGGAACCTTTCGTCTAACTCCTCGCGCCGCAGATGGACATAGCATCTGGTCCCTTCGGCCCGCGTGGCCGTGATCCCCGCGGTTCGCAGCACCTTCATGTGGTGGCTGAGCGTCGATTTGGAGACGGGCGCGTCGAACTCGCCCCATTGCCTTTCGGATCCGTCCGCGAGCAGGCGAACCACGCCGAGCCTCAGCGGGTCTGAAAGCGCCGCGAGCACCGCGGTCAGGGGCACGTCCGCGAGGTCGGGATGAACACTCCTTGCCATTCCTCTAGTATTGCACTACCATATGTTCTATATTCGTCGAACATCGAATAAAGGGTATGTGAAAATGAACCACACAGAGAACGAGGCACACAGCCGCAAAAAGACGGCGGAAGATCCGAAGGGCGCCGCGGACGCCTCCGAGGCTGAGACGGGTGGGGCCGGGCGCGGCGAAAAGCCTTCGGCCAACGAAGCTGGAAGTCCCGCGGGCGAAAGGAACGGTTCGGGAACAGTGCGCCCGGCCGTGATTCTGGGCGGCGCCGTCGCCTTCCTCGTGGGCTGCGACTCCATGGTCGTAGCCCCGATCGCCCCCGAAATACTCCAAAGCTGGGGCGCTTCCGCCTCGCTCTCCGCCCTCCTCGTGGCGGCATACGCCCTGGCGTACGCGGTCACAAGTCCTTTCTTCGGGGCGCTGGCGGACTATCGGGGCCGCCGGCCGGTTGCCGTCGCGGGATTGGCCGTTTTCGGGGCGGGCACGGCCTTGACCTTCGCTGCGCCGAATCTTGCGACCGGCCTTGCCTGCCGCGCGCTCGCGGGGCTTGGCGCGGGGATGGTCATGCCGACGGTCTTCGGCGAGGTCGTCAGCCGTTCGACGCCGCAAACGCGCGGCGCGAATGTCGGAGTAATCACGGGCATGCTGCTGTCGGCCACCGTCGTCGGAGTTCCGATCGGGTCGCTTCTGGCCTCCGCCGTCGGCTGGCAGTGGGCCTTCCTCCTTATTGCCATTCCCGGCTTTCTCGCGATATTCCCGGCGGTCCGGGTTTTCTCCGGCGTCGCACCGCGGAAGGCCGACGGGCGCGCGGGCGACGGCGAATCCGCGACGGGGGGCGGGCCGCGCGGTGCCTCCGCCGCCGTCGCAGGAATGCTGAAGGCGGCGCTGACCCATCGCGGGCTTCTTCTCCTTCTGCTGAGCACCGGTCTGTGGCACGCGGGATTCGCCGTTGCGTACACGTCGATCGGCGCGTTCTACGAGGACCGCTACGGCTTCGGGGCGGCGGAAATGTCCTGGGTGACGCTCGCGGCGGGCGCGGCGGGAATCGTCGGCGCGGTCGTGGGCGGGCGTCTGCTCGCGCGATGGCGCGCCGCCTCCTATACGGCGGTTGCGGGAGGCGCCGCCGCCCTTGGTGTGACGGCGGTCGCCTTCTTGCCGGGCCCCGTGGCCGCAACTGTGCTCGGGCAGATGGTGTGGAGCGTCGGCGTCGTCTCGGCGCAGCCCGCATTCATGACTCTCGCCGCCACTCTCAACCCGCGATTGCAAGGGACCGCGTTGGCGCTCAACGGCGCCGCTCAGTATTTTGCGCAGTTCGTCGCTTCGTCGGCGGGGGCCGCGATCCTCACGGCGACGGGCAGCTTCGCGTGGCTTGGCGCAGCGTCCGCGGCGCTGGCCGTGCTGTCCGCCATATTCGTTCGCGGCGTTCGCGCTCGCTGAATCCGCGGGGCCCGTGGGGCGCACTCGGCGCGGGGGAGCAGGCCGTCAGCCCCGATCGAGGGCGTCGAGGAGTTCGCGTTCCTCGGCGTCGCTCAGCCCCGAGTGCCCCGCGCAATCGACGGAATTCTCCAGCGCCCAGGCGAGCAGGTCGGCGTAGGTTTCGCGCGCGGGCCGCAGCTTGAGGCCCGCCTCGAGCGCCCTCCCGTTCGACGCCGCCAGCATCCCTTCCAGGCTGGGATCCGGCACCCACAGCGGGAGGGACCTGGGGCCCGCCCAGAAGCCGACGCCCCGGGCGAGCAGCCAATCCGCCGGAGCGCGGACGACCTCGCCGGTGTGGCCGGCCGCCGAGCGAATCCGCTCCAGGTGTTCGCCCAGCGTCGAGACATTCCCGACGGCGTTGAAGACTCCGCCGATTTCCGCCTCGATGAGGCGGACGATCCACGCCGCGAGATCGCGTGCGTCGATCACTGAGAACGCCTGGCCGAAGGCGTCGGGAACGAGCACGCGGCCCCGCGGATTCGACGGCTTGGCGAAGCGGAGAGGCCAGTATGCGGCGCGGTTCGTCGGGTCTCCGGGCCCCGTGATGAGCCCGGGGCGCACGATCGTCGAGCGTTCGCGGCCGAATCCCGCGAGAACGGCCGCCTCACAGGCGGATTTGGCCCGCCCGTAGTTTTCCTGGGAGGCCTCCTCGCCTTCGGGCAGGGGAGGCAGAGTCGGCTCGTCTTCGACGATCCCCTTCTTGGAAGGGTCCGCGTAGACGTTCAGGGAGGAGACGAAGACGAAGCGCTTCGCCGCAGGGGCGAGGTCGCGAACCGCCCGTTCGACGAAGCTCGGATCGCCGGCCACGTCCACGACGGCGTCCCACGTCCGCGCGGCGACGCCGGCGAGGGCGTCGCCGCGGGCGCGGTCGGCGTTGACCAGATCGGCTCCCTCCGGGATCGCATTTCCGCGGGCGAGGCAAACGACAGAATGCCCGGCGGCCAGCGCGGCCGCAGCGATCGAATGCCCCAGCCAGGCCGTCCCTCCAAGAATCAGAATCTTCATGGCTTTGAGCTTACTGAGGACAGGCGAGGGAAAGGCGGCTCGGTTCTCTGAGGGCGAGCGTCGGCTTCGATCGGTTAAAGGCGGAGCGCTTCGAGGTGCGAGCGCAGTCTGCAAAAGAGAGATTCGGTCAGTGAGATATTTTCAGTCAGCTCGTGGCGCGCCCGGCGGCCCACTCGGCCACGCGCCGAGCGCTCTCGCTTTCGGATATGTCTTCGACTCTGGACATGATCGACCATCGCACGCCGAACGGGTCGAGAATCGAAGCGTAGCGGTCGCCGGAGATGAAGGTGCTCGGCTCTTCGCGCAGGGTCGCGCCCGCGGCGAGGGCACGCGACACGACGTCGTCGACGTTGGGGCAATACAGGCCCAAGGAATAGCAGGCTCCTTCGGAAGGCGGCGGGACCAAGCCGTACTCAGGATTGGGTTCGCCCACCTGCAGCTTGCCCTTCCCGAAGTCGATCTCGGCGTGGACCACCACGCCGTCGAATTCCGTGACATCGACTATCCGGGCGTCGAACACCGAACGATAGAAGTCCAAGGCCTCTTCCGCGCCGATGATGGCGAGGAAAGGGGTGAGACTTGTCGAACCGTGCGGTATTCCGTCGGTTGTATGCTCTCCTGTGACTCCAAGTTCGGTCATGCTGCCAAGCATACAGGGTGCGTCGGTTTTGCACAGGAGGCGGACCGCCGTCGCCGTCTCTTCCCCTTGTTCCGGCAAACCCCTCGTATTTTCTCGTTTTCGGCAGGCGTCAGCAGGCGCCGTCAGAACACCCTGGGGCGACGCGAGCCGAGCTGCGCTTAGATTCTGGATAATGGCGGCATGGTAAACCGAAGCGACAGCGGCCGGGGCTGTGGAAGCCGCCGGGATCGCGCCGGCAAGGGCGGCGACGGGAACGCCGACGGCCTTGAGCGCGACGAAAGCCGTCTGGGCTCCGGGGGCGGGAACGCCGACGGCCAGAAATGCGGCATGCGGAAAGGCGAAGCTGGCGATGCCCGCGGGGACGGCAAGGGCGCGTCCGAACCGCGAGGCGTCTGGCGGCGCGCGACGGCGAAGGCCAGACCCGGGTGGGCAGGCGGCGTCGACGGCTGGACAGAAGACTGCCTCGTCGAAGTGTCGGTGAAAATCGTGCCGTCAGGGAGCCCTCGAGAGGCGTTCGCTCCACGGATTCCGACGGAGGCCTGCGCCCCGGCGCCGTCAGCGGGCGTCTGGAAGGCCGTGCGCGATGCGCTCGACGCTTGGATGCTCGGGCTCACCCCCGACCCGGATGGCCGAGGGCCTCGCGAAGCCTTCGGATTGTGGGGAGGGGCGTCGGTCCGACGCTGGGAGGACTCGGGATGCGTGCGCCTCTCGATCCTCTCGGGCGGACAGGACGGGCCTGACAGCGTCGAGTCCGTTTACGACGAGGCCGAGGAGGCCGTGCTCGCCGTCGACCCGAGGGCGAGCGTCCTGTGGATCCAGGACGTTTACCCTGGGCCGCCCCGGTGAAGCTGCGGAGGGGGCCTCTCGACGGAGCCCGGCAGCGGCGCTTTTCACGCGGCGGGGCGCGCTTTGGACGGGCCTCCCTTCACGCGGGGCTCTGCTCATGCGGCGGGCCTCCCTTCACGCGGGGCTCTGCTCATGCGGCGGGCCTCCCTTCACGCGGAGAGCTCCTTCGCATGCGCGCCCGCATGCGCCTAGATGAGGACGCGCATCGATATCTCCGCGGTTCTGTCCTTGGGGAGTTTGTTCACCCACGAGGGCGAGGCCGAAACGCGGGAAAGGCCGATGAAGAGCTTCTTGCGCCATTTCCACATCGAGCGTTTGCTCCCTTCCATGATGTGGATGTGGGAGAGCATGAAGAAGGCTTCGTCGTCGAGTTTCCAGGAAAGCTTGAGGGTCCGCTGGCCGTGGCGGATGGTCTCCGTCAGGTCCCGTTCGTCCATGAATCCGTAGCGGACGGTCAGATGCGTGACGCCTCGCACCGGCGAGGCGATCTCGTCGAGAACCACCCGCTTCGAACGGGGAACGTGCGGCGTGGGAAGGGTCTTGATCGAGACGATGACGACGTTGTCATGCAGCACTCGGTTGATCTCTGTGTTCTTCTTCAATGCGAGGGGCGTGGTTGTGAGCATCGAATGCGGGTAGATGGCGGTTCCGGGGATTCGCCGAACGGCGGAGGACGCCAAACCCCGGAGATACTCGGAGAGGCTTCCCTCGCCGGCTCGGCGCGAATGCGTCACGAGTTCCTCGCCGCGCCTCCACGTGGTCATGACAACGAGCATGAACGTCGCGATCAGGAGCGGAAGCCAGCCGCCCGTCGCGATCTTCGTGACGTTCGCGGCGAAAAGCGGAAGTTCGACGGCCAGGAGCACGGCGGCGGCCAAACCCGTCGCCCACGCGGGCCAGCGCCAGCCCGCCCGGGTAAGCAGCAACAGGAGCGACGTCGTCAGAAGGAAGTCCGTGGTGACCGCCAGTCCGTAAGCGGCGGAGAGCCGCTCGGAGTCCTGGAAAATGAGGATGATCGATGCGACGGAGGCGAAAAGCAGCAGGTTGACGGCCGGAAGGTAGATTTGGCCGGACTCCGTCGCCGAGGTGTGCTTGACCTTCATGTGCGGGAGGTAGCCCAAGTGGGAGGCCTGCCGCGCGATCGAGTACGCGCCCGAGATCACCGCCTGCGAGGCGATGAGGGTCGCCAAGGTGGCCATGAAGACGAGGGGCACGGTCAGGCTGCTGGGAACGAGCATGAAGAAGGGATTGCTCAGCGCCTGCGGCCTGTCGATGAGAAGGGCGCCCTGGCCCAGATAGCACAGGGTCAGAGAGGGCAGGACGACGGCGAGCCACGTGCCCTGTATGGCCCTGCGTCCGAAATGGGCGATGTCGGCGTAGAGGGCCTCCGCCCCTGTCACAGCCAAGACGATCGCGCCCAGAGCGACGAAGGTGGTTCCCGGGTGGCGCGAGATGAAGGAGACGGTCTCCACGGGGGACAGCGCCACGAGGATGCGCGGGTTGCCGACGATGTGGGGTATCCCCATGCACGCCAGGATTCCGAACCAGGCCAGCATGATCGGGCCGAAGACCTTTCCCATCTTCGACGTTCCCTTGCGCTGGGCCAAGAAAAGCGCGGACAGGATCGCGAGCGCCGCCGGGACGACGTATTCGGCCATATGGGGAAAGGTCACCTCGAGTCCTTCGACGGCGGAAAGGACCGATATCGCGGGGGTGATGACTGAATCGCCGAAGAACAGGGCCGCTCCGAAAACGCCGAGGAGCGCGACGGCGGAGGCGATCCGGCCGGGGTTCAGGCTGCGGCGGACCCTTGTGGCGAGGGCGAGGATTCCGCCTTCGCCCTCGTTGTCAGCGCGCAGAACGAAGCACACGTACTTGACCGTGACGATGAGGACGAGAACCCAGATGATGCAGGAGATGACGCCGGTTATGTCGTCTTCGTCCAGGCGCACGGCGCCGCCGTCGAGCGTGAAGACCGTGCGCAGAACGTATAGGGGGCTGGTTCCGATGTCGCCGAAGACGACCCCCAGGGCGGCCAAGCCGAGGCCCGCCGATCCGGCGTGCGCCGCGGCGCCGCCTTTCTTGCGCGAAGATGCGACTTTCATGCGGGCTATCCTACGCCCGGACCCTCCGGTGCATCCCAATCGCAAGCGTCCGCCGCCCGCCTAAGGCGGGCAGGGCGCCGACCGGGGCGGGCGGGGGAGTGGGGCGAAGACCGGGCGAAAGCCCCCTTCACGGGGTCGGCTCACCGGCGCTTCCGGCCGGTGAGCCGATTGGCGAGAGAGGCGTCACAGGCTTTCGCGGGTGATCTTCACGAGCCAGAACTCGGGTCCGTCGGCGAGGACTTCGTAGGCGAAGGAGCCCGGGAGCTGCTCGACTTGGGCGAGAAGCGGAGCGGGCAGGTGTCCCGCTTTGATCGTCAGAGCAAATCCCGGGCTCAGTGAGGCCAGGGCACCGAGAATTGCAGCGTGGCGGACGAAATGCGGGATGGCGTGGACGTCGAGGACCTCGTCCTCGGAGGTGTCGAGGACCTTGTAGGCGGTCGCCGGCGTCGAAGCCTTCGCCTCCGCATTTCCGGCTTTCTCGCCGTGATCGTGACCGCATCCGCAGGTATGTTGGGACATGGAACCCTCCTTTGTTGAAACAGCTGTTGAAACGGCGCAACGATTCTACGCGGCGAGGCGAAGGGCGGGCGCGGTGCGCTTCGTTTTCAAGCTCAGCGCGAAGCGCCGGGGCGGGCGGGGGATCGCGCGAGGCGCGCGACTTTAGTCGGCCTTGAGCCTGTTTTCAAAGCCATCGCCTTCGATTAGGATGGAAACAAGTGTTCTGCGTATGGAGGATGAGGAGTCGTGAGCACTCAGATTTTCCCGCGCGGCGATCGGCTTCCCGAGGGGATGTTCACAGGCGCCGCCTACATGCATCCGCTTGAAGACAACGACCTGCTCAATGCGGGCGCGGTCACGTTCGAGCCGGGGGCTCGGAACAACTGGCACGCCCATCCCGTGGCCCAGCTCCTCGTCGTGACCGCGGGAGAGGCCCTCTACAAGGAGGAGCGCAAGCCGGCCGTGCGCGTCCGCGCCGGCGAGAGCGCATACACTCCGGCGGGAGTGCGCCACTGGCACGGGGCTGTTCCCGACGCCGAAATGACGCATGTCGCCGTGACGCTCAAAGGCCCCGACGGGCCCGTGGAATGGAGCAGGCCGGTGACCGACGAGGAGTACGCGCAGGCGGCGGCCGAAGCCGTTTGACGGGAGAGGCGGCTTCGGGGCTGTGACCGGCGCAATGGAGATCGGCGGGAAGGCGGCTGGCGGGAATGCGATGCGCAAGCTCGCCGAGTCGGGTTGGGTTGCCGCGCCGTCGGCAGCGGCGGCTTTGTCGAGGGCCGGCCTCCCGCTGCCCGACGTCGGATACCTGGCTGAGGCGTTCGAGAAAACGGTCTGGAAGGCCGCCGAGGATGCGGCCCGCAGCCTCGCCGAGCGCTTTCGGACGGCTCGATTCTCCAACGCAACGGCGTTCGCGCCGCTTCTCGTGCCCGATCCGTCGAGATTCGATGTGCGCGTCCCGGCGCCGGAGGGAGCCCGAGCAGATCAGCCCGAAGTGCTCAAGCCCGATTTCCTGGACGGGAGGATCGGCGAGGGAGTCGACGCCTGCGACGAGGGAGACGCATGGACCCTGTTCGTCGCGGCGACGTCGCCGGCGGGTGTGGCGATGGGCAGCTATGACGACGTCGCGGGCGCCCCGTCCGAGGCCTTCACCGTGGAGGGCTTTGACACACGTTCCCTCATGATCCGCCAGCTGTGGGGCGCCCTGACCTTCCAATGCGGCCGCGAGATGCCCGACTCGGAGCGGCGCGAGGCGTGGACGTTCACCGTGTTCGCGGGGGAGGCGCCGGTTGCGGGCTCCGTTGTCTCGGGGACCGTGCTGCACGGCCAGGTCCGCCAGCGCCTCGGAAAACCGACTCGCGGCATTTCGTCTGCGAGGGTGCGCCCCGCTGTGAGGATTGCGGGCGCCCGAGGCTGAGGGCAGACGGGCTGGGCCCGTCCGGCGCCGCGGTCAGAAAGGCCGAAGGCCCGCCCGGCGGGGAAGCGCGTGCGCTTGCTGACGTCCGCGGTGAAAGCCGTCTGCGGCCGAAGAGGCGCTGGCGTTTTCGGGTCTCCCGCTCCGAGGCCAAACGACGTAGACTGTTGGCTTCAGTCCGTATGAAGTCACGCAAAGGGGCGCCCATGGGCAACTTCGACCTTCACAACCTCCCGGATCAAATCGTCGCCGTCGTCGCGACCTTTGTTCTGTGCCTGCTTCTCGGAGTCGAACGCCAATTCCACCAGAAGAACGCCGGCGTTAAGACGCATGTGCTCGTCGGCCTCGGCTCGTGCCTGTTCACGCTCGTCTCGGCCTACGGGTTTACGCCCCCGGATGCGGCGGGCCTGGACCGTTCCCGAATCGCCGCGCAGATCGTCTCGGGCATCGGCTTCCTCGGCGCGGGCGTGATTTTCGTCAACAACGACACCGTCAAGGGCCTGACGACGGCGGCCACGGTGTGGGTGTCCGCCGCGATGGGGATGGCGTGCGGCGCCCACATGATGCCGGTTGCGATCGTCGTTCTTCTGCTGCACTATGCCCTCGTCTTTTTGCTCGGGCCGCTTTCGAACAAGCTTCCCTCGAGTCACCGCAACAACCGGACGGTCATCGAATACGAGTCCGGGCACGGCGTCATGCGCCGAATCCTCCTGACCGCCACCCGCCACGGATACCGGGCCACGGTGAATTCGACGTCGTCGATCACGACGGAGGAAGGGCCGGGAATGCGCGTGGTCATGCGTTTCGAAGGCCCCTATCCGCAGGACGCCCTCATGCGTGCGCTGTCGGAGGTGGAGGGCGTGCAAGCCGTCGACGTCGTTGAATCGGGAGACCTCGACTGAGGCCGCCAAGCCTTCCTTTCGGCAATCGGCGGCTTCTCGGCCGGCGCGCGTTCGCATGCCGTCTGAATTCAGGCGAGCGGTGCGGACGTCGGCGGGCCAAATTGCCTCTGACGGGGCACGGTGCCTGCGTCGGCTTTTTGGCGTCAGCCCAGCAGGTCGCTGACGACGTCGAGGTATGGGTACTGGGACCAGGCGGAGCGGTCGCCGATGACGTAAAGGCGGTCCTTCGCCCGGCCGACCGTCGCGGTGATGAGATTGGGGTTCTTTGTGACTCTCACCTTCGCCGCGGCCCGGTCGGGGTCGCCGCCCAGGACGAGGATGACCACCTCGGAGCGGCCGCGCGGCATGCTCTGAATCGTCCCGGTCCTCAAGCCCGGCCAGTGGATTGAGGAAAGCATTTCCAATTCGCGCGCCACCTGGGCGAACGGAGTGGCGATGAAGATGCGGTCGGCTGGAACCCCCTCGGGTCTGAGCTTGTCGAGGAGCTCCCTGACGGCGTCGATTTCAAGGGGCTGTACATGGCTTCCGGGATTGCCGGCGGGTATGTCGATCCATGCGCTTTGCTGAATCGACGTCGGCGAGCCGGCGGCGCCGGCGAAAAGCAATCCGTCGTAGGCGATCGCATTGACGATCGAGTGCATCGGCTCTGAGCAGCGGCTCTGCACGCGCAGCGGAATGCCGACCCACAGGCCAGCGGAGGGCTCGCCGTCGGCTCGCTTGCCGGTGTGCAGGGTGGTGCCGTAGCTGCTGACGCGGTCGGCGAGCGTTTGCACGGAGGCCCCCGGGGCGAGCCATTGGGCCGTCCCGTACATCGAGGCGATCGACAAGCTCGTCTTCATCGGCACGGCGACGGTGGGTTCCAGGCGCAGGGGGTCGCCGATCGCGACGGTTCGTCGAGCCCGGGCGAGCGTTCCCACCGCCATCTGGGGTCTGACCTCGGCCGCTTCGTCCACTGCAAGCCATCCGAAGGCCTCGCGCCCGATCGAGTGGAACATGCGCGCCGCGGCGGTGAAAGTCGTGCAGACCAGGGGAACGGCGAGGAACAAAAGCTGCCACGCGGCGGTCAGCTTCTCCGGCTCGAGGTTGTTCGGGCAGTTCCCGGCGACGACGTCGGTGGCCGCATCAAGCCCGGGGTGGGTGAACTCGGCTGCCGCGCGCAGGAAGGCGGCGTGCAGTTTCAGGGCGGCCAAGAAAAGCTCCGAGCGGGCCTCGTCGAGTTCGACGTCGAGCCAGGGCGTGTTCTGCTCCCGCTCGGCCTCGCTCTGCGGGGCCCCGGGATAGGACTTTCCCCACAGCCGCCGATCCTCTTCGCATTGGCGGGTGAGCCTTGGGATGTCGGCCCGGATCTGGGTCAATTCCTGTTGAATCGCACTGACGCGGTGGGCGCGGGCGCGCACGAGCTCCTCGGCCTGAGCCAGAGCCGCATGGGCGAGTCCGTCTGCCTCCGCCGCGGCGGCCTCTCGTGCGCTGAGCTCGTCGTAGCGTGCCTGCCACCCGCGCTTGGCGCCCCCTCCCGATCCGATCCTGCGGAACAGCCCGGGCTCTTCCTTGCGTTGGCTTTGGACGAGCGCGCTCGCTGCGCGAAGCTCGCGTTCGGCGGACGCCGCCGCGTCGATGAGCTCGGGAACCGAGGCCTCCGCCTCCCGCAAATCCGCCACCGCAACGTAGATCGCGTCTTCGGCGCGGGCGAGGCGAGTGGGGAGCTGGGCGAGTGTGTCGCGCCGCCTTTCGGCGTCGACCCGCTGCTGGAGAAGCGCTTCGACCTTTTTCTCCACCTCTGCGTAGGCTGCGCATGCGTTTGCCCAGTCGGCGAGCCGGAGGTTGTCGCGCCGGATCGTCTGCTCCTCGAGGATCGCGTTCATCCCCGCGACGCCTGCCGTTCCGTCCGCGAACCAGTAATCGCGGCGGAAGGCGGCCTGCTGCGCTTTGGTGTCGAGCTGGGCGGCGACCATCGCCCAAGCGCCCGAGGCGTCGGAGGCTTCGCCGTCCGAAGGCCGGTCCGCGGAGGGGGAGGCTGCGGCGCTCTCGCGATCGCCCGGGGCCCCGGCAAGGGCGGGCGATTCGCCTCCCATGCCGAGCGCGGGCGAATCGGGCGAAGGCGCCGAGGGCGCTGACAGGGCCGTCTGCGCTGAAATGGCCGACGCCGCAGAAAAGGCCGACGCAGCGGACAAAGGCGAGGCGGAATACTGCGACGCGGCCTCATCGGGGGACGATGCCTGGTCCGGCGAGTCGGAGGACGGGGCGGGCGCAGCCGAGGCGGCCGAGAGAGCGGAGTCTGCCGGGGGCGCCGAGGCCGCGGGAGCGTCCAAGCCCGCGAGCGCCGGATCGCCTGCCGAATCGGACTCGGCCGAAGCGGGTTCCTGCATCGGCGAATAGGGGGCGTTCGACCCCGGGTCCGTTGAAGTCGCGGAGTCTGCGGACGGCGCGGACTCTGCCTCCGCCGCATCGACCGTCGCGCCGATTTGCGCCGCGTCGGCGGCCGCGTTTTCGTTCGTCGGCGCATCGCTTTCCGTCGACAAGGCGGAATCCTCCGGCGCCGCGGCCTCTGCCGACGCGCCCGCCGACGCGGGAAAGCCGAACCCCGTCCGGTTCGCCGACGCCGCGAGAGCCGACGCCGCAGAAAGCCGAGAGCCCGCTGAGGAAGCGGCGGCCGAGGCAAAGGAGAACGCCGGATCCGAAAATGCCGGATCCGAAGAGGCCTCTGCGAGGGAGGGATCCGTCTTTCCCATATGGAAAGCGGATTGCTTGACGGCAAGCTTGGCGTTGCTCAGCAGCGAGGCGCCGTCGGGGCGCTGCTTGGGCGCGAAGGAGGCGATGTCAATCGGCGGGAGAGATCTGCCGGCGTCCTCCGAGGAGACCGAGGGCAACGGGAACCCTGCATTCGACAGGGCCGTTGAGTCTATGAGCAGAGAGTCGTTCAGCGGCAGGCCGGCGAACGGCGAGTTGCCGGACCGGGCCGAAGCCGCTGCGGAGGCCTTCTGGCCGGAGCCCGCTGCGGCGGGGCGTCCCTCGGGCCGGGAGGCCGCAACGGTGCGGCCGCGGTTGACGTAGGCGGCGAGGCCTTTGAAGAACGCGTCGCCCGAACGCCATTTTTTCGCCACGAAGGAGGGCGAGAGGAACTCTTCGGCGAGGGTGTCGGTCGGCCCGGCTGACACGACGACGGTCTCGAAACCTGTGAGCTCGGGCTTGAGCTGGGGAACCTCGCGGCGGGAGGCGCCGTCGTCCCACGTGTGAATCGTTCCGGTGAATGCGTCCCTCGGATCGCGCAGACGTGACAGCCTGCGCGCGCGTTCGACGACGTTGCCCGCCAGGATCTCGCGGACGACGGCGGCCTTGCCAGTGCCCGGCGCGCCGTTGATTGCGAGGATCCCTCCTCTGTCGGAGAGCTCGTGCATAGCGCGATTGACCGCGAACTGCTGGTTGCGCGAGAGGTGCAGGGCAGGGTCGGCGGGCCATCTGCCGGCGGGAATGCGGGTGGCGCTGAGCCGGGCGTCGATAGCCGCGCTGCGCTTGCGCATGTCGTGTCGGCGGGCGGTGTTGACCGCTCTGTCGGGCGAAAGGAAGCGCGAGAGCGCCGTTCCGGCGTCGTCTCGGCGAATGAGGTCGCTGGCGAGGGCGATCTCGTCGAGGAAGGGGCTGTTGAGGCTGTCCTCCTCGCCCACGTCGGGGGGAAGGCCGTGCGCTCCGGGTGCGCCGGGCTCGCGGACCCTGACGCTCTTGATCCGCACGGCGGGCCTTGCCAGCGAAGGAATTCGCGTCACGCCGGCGGCCGATTGGGCGATTGCGACCAGTTCGGCCAGCGAATCCGAGGTTTGCGGGGACGGGTGGCCGTCTGACGAACGCCGAGCTTCGAACGTTCGAATCGAATTGACAAGCTCCTTCGAGCCGGCGTCGAAACCGAGGAACCACCAGGGAACGATCGGCCCGGGGTCGCGGGCCCGCCCCACTCCCCACGCGGCGGAGGACAGCACGGCAGTTTCCGGCAGGACGCGGCCAAGGGAATCGAGCTGAACCGTGGCGCATGCGCTCATTCCGCGGGCGACGGCCAAATTGTCGGTTGAATCGACGAAGATCGATTCGAGCTCGCGAGCGATGTTCTCGGCGGTGAAACACCCCAGATAGACGGTGTGACGCCACTCTCCTTCGAATGCTTCGGCGTCGGCGATCTCCTGCCAGGGCAGCATCATTCCCGGGCGGAGATCCAGAACCTGGTAGTCGGGGAGGGGCGCTTGCACGCCGGTGCGTCCCTTGCCGCGGCGTGCCTCCGCCCCTTGGTAGCGGTGGAAGCGAACGGGCAGATCGGCGTCCTCCGCTGCGTCGTCGGGCGTCTCGCCCAGTGCGGAGGAGGGCAGCTCGAGCTGGGCGCGCCAATCCTCGCCCTGGCGCCGCCGACCATTGCGCCGCGACCTCCGTTTGCGTCCGGTGGGCTCGGGAATGGGCTCGGGGCTGAACTGCTCGATCAGGTTCCACGTAGCGAGGACGCTCAGCTGCTCGTCCTTGAATCCGTGCATCCCTTCTGACATACCTCAGCCTATCTTCCGCCGCGCGAAAATCCGCGCAGCCCTAGGGGAAATCTTACTTTGTGTCACGCCAAGAGCGCGGGCTGAGGCTTTCTAGGCCGGTATGGGTTGCAGCAACCCTTTTGAACTGGGGTAAACACGATCGTGTCCTTCCAATTTTGCGTGATGTGACGGTAATGCCGCCTCCTGATACACCATGATAATAAACGCTTGCGGCAAGCGCATGAAGCGACCCGCTAATCTACTGAGACGGCTGTCGTTTTGGTGCCGCAGGTAGCGATGGTGTTATCCGTGTCTTTTACCTCAGCGTACCAGCTAAATGGGCGAGTGATTCCCGGAATTCGGGTGTACGCCTCCACAATCGTCAAATATCCGTGTTCGATGACCACGAAATTGTCGTCTTCGACGGGAAAGACCTTCTTGCCGTTGAGGTGCCCGGCTGAAAGAACTCCGTTCGCCCCGTCCTCGCCGAAAAGCGTGACGACGTAGCCGAGGGTGTCCGGCGGCGTGCCGACGCCGTCCTCGTACACGAAACGCGCTGAGTACTTCGTTCCGTTGCCTCGAAAGACGACCTTGGAAACGGGGGACTCGGCGCCCGAGACGGGCGTGCACTCGACCGACGTCGTGAACGCCCCTGTCGATTGGGGCGACGACTGCGGTTCGCTGGGACTCTGATGGTCGCGCGAGGGCGGGGGCGCCGGAGTCGACGTCGGCCTTTCGCTGGCCTCGACGGAGGCGGGCGCCGACGTCGCAGCCTTGGATTCGCTCGATGAGGGCGCTGTCGATGGCGCCGAGGACGCCGAAGGCGACGTCGTTCCGCGGGTCTGAGGCGAGGCGGCGGTCGAAGCGATCTGCGTCGGCGTTTGTGATTGACTTTTCTTGCCGTTGGACGATCCTGACGATTCGCATGCGGTGAGCGCCACTAATAAGGCCACCACGGTGGCCGCTCTTACCAATCTCTTCGGCATGTTCCCTCCTCTGTGGCGTTGCTTTCTGCCTCCGCGTGTTCAAGCGCCACTCCTCAATATTGTTACCGCCAAGGAGACATTGTGTCATGGGTACTATTGCCCAGGGCGGGTGTGTGCGAGGTTTATTCCGCTAGACGGCAAGGAAAAAAGAAGGAGTGTTAGCTCCGCCAAATTGAGGGCGAATTGCGCGGGCCGTCTCCCTAATGATAATGTGCTTAGCTTGCGAATCCTTGAAAAGGGTCAGCAGTCCCGGCGCCGGCCGCTCAGCCAGCCGGTGAGTTTCGATCCCGCCCCTTTTGCCAGGTTTTTCGCCCCTTTTTTGAGATGCCCCTGGGTTTCTTCTCGATGTGCGGCCAGCAGTTCGGCGATCCTCGCCCACGGGATGGCCCTGCGAATGGCAGAGCACTGGCTGGTCAGTCGTTTGCGGCGGTTCGCTTCCTCGACGGCCTCGTTGAGTGTGGCGGCGTCTTCGCCCAGGGCTTCTGCGATCCACAGCATTCCCTGCGGCGACGTCGAACGATTCCATCCGACCCGGGCTTCGAGCGAGCGCCTTTTGCGGGCGGAGCCGTCGGGGGCCTCAAGGTCCTCGTACCAGCTGACCATCGACTGTTTGGGGCTGGAATACCAGTGCTCTTCCGCAAGCAGGCTGTCGGAGCCGGACCTGCGTGCGTCATATTGGTCCGATATGGGCAGCCCCTCCGGCAATTTGGACAGCACGCGTGAAAAGTCCACAGCGCTGAGGCCCTCATCGCTCATTGTTTTCACCCTAACGGAAGTTTGTCGTCCGATTGGACTTTTGTATGCGTGATAGTTTTGTCTTCATTGGTCTTTGCATTTTACGTCATTTGGCATTGATGAGTCGACAATCTTCACGTCTGTCTGCATGGGCATCATTGTCCGACGCCCCGTAAAAGGAAACTGTCCGAATTGTCGGGGGAGAAACTCACACGGCGGGGCTTGGCGCCGGCTGTTGGCCGCGTGCCGTTGGCTGGAAGGATCTGAGCGGTCCGAACGAAGCTTGGCGACCTGAGGGAGACCCGAGCCGCCCGAGGAAAAACGGGGCGTTCATGCCATTTGCGGCGACGTGCCCGCACCCGTCTCCGATTCGTCCGCAGCGGTCGCGTTCGCCTGCTGGTAGGCTGACGTGAAATCTCACGGCGGGGCCGCTTCCGCCCAGGGGGCGCTAGGCGGCCTTCGCGGTGAGAATGCAAATGCCTGAGCGGCGACGCTCAGGAAAATTCGGGCGAGGCAATGTCCGGAAGAACCCGGGCGGCGACGCCCAGAAGAACTGGAGGAAAAATGACTCCTTGGCGGTGGACGGCATACTGCCTTTTCACTTTCGCCCTTGCCGCATTGGCGTTCAGGTTCGCCGTCGACCCGCCGCACATGCTGGCTGTGGGAGTCGCCGCCGTCGTCCTCGGCGTTCTGGCCTTGGTCTTCGCCTTGAATTCCGACAACAACGGCGGCCCGCTCTCGTCTCGGGGCAACGACGTTCTGGCTGCGCTCGGATGGGCGGGCGGAGTCGTCGGCCTGGCGTTTTTCCCGCCGCAGCCGTCGTGGGCGTGGGTCGTGGCGATGATCGGCCTTTTGACCGCCATGCAGAGGTACGCAGGAAGGCAGTGGTACGGCTAATCCACGACGACGTCGGGCTCCCCGCTTCGCGGCAGCAGATCCTCCTGTTCGGCCCACATCCGCCACCACCTGCCGGGGTCGCCCTCCCTTCGGGCCACACGTTCGCGACGGCGTTTTTCGTCCAACTCAACCCAAACGGCGAGGTCGACGAAGGGCCGACACGGGGCGCTCGCCGCCCCGCATCCTGTGAGAATGAGAACGTCAACGGGCCCCGACGGCGGAATGCGAACCTCCTCCGCCCACGCGCCGCGGTTCCAATCCCACATGCGCGCCGTCGCGCGCCCTCGGGACCGGACGGGCTCGAGAATCTGGGCGGCGACGGCCTCGACGCCGTCGATCAGGCCGTTCCAGCCGCCGATGAACGACTCGACTTCGATCGCGGCGGCGGCAATGCCCTCCTCGCGGAGCTCCTTCTCCAGTTTTCCCGCCAGGGTGGTCTTTCCCGCGCCCGACCTTCCGTCGATCGCGACTATGAAGGTTCGCCGCGCCGCCGCCAAGCCCGTCGTCGCCAAGCCCGTCGTCGCCGAACCCGCCGCCGCCAAGCCCGTCGGCGTTTCCGAAGCCTGCTCTTCTGCCCGCCTGCGTTCGTCTGTCAGCGAGCGAATGAAGCGAGGCGCGTCCGCCGACGAGACTCGTACGGGATTGCTCTCGGGCATGTCGGCGTTCCTTTCTTTGGGATCGATCTTTGACGTTCCACACAATTATGTGAGGCTTACCTTACTTAAAGATATCCTTGTGCATATGTCACAACACACGCCCCTTGCGGAAAGCGAATCCGACCGTGCGGACGTTCCCCGCGTCGTCATCGTCGGAGGCGGTTTCGCCGGAATTTCTGCAGCGCGCAGCCTCAAAAAGGCTAAAGTCCGGATCACGCTCATCGACAAGAATCCCTATTCGACCTTCCAGCCGCTCCTCTATCAGGTGGCGACCTCCACTTTGAACCCCGGGGACATCACGTACTATCTGCGCGCGATTCAGGCGGGGCAAAAGAACCTGAGGGTCGAGCTGGGCGAGGTCACCTCCATGGACCATTCGGCCAGGACGGTCACGGTCGACGGCGCGAACGCCATCCCGTACGACTACCTCGTTGTGGCGACCGGCGTGGCCGCCAACTATTTCGGGATTCCCGGCGCGCGGGAGAATGCGCTGCCGCTCTACACCCGCGGGCATGCGCTCGATGTGCGCGATCGAATTCAAGGGCTTCTCGACGCCACGGCCAAACGCCCGGGCGCGAAGATCCGAATGGTCGTCGTCGGCGGCGGGCCCACCGGCGTCGAGACCGCCGGTGCGCTCGCGGAAATGCGGAACAAAGACGTTCCCGTGCTTTTCCCGGAAATCGGGGCCGACGGGATCGAGGTTGTCCTCATCGACATGGCCGACCGCCTGCTCGGGCCGTTCGACCCCAAGTCGTCCGAATACACGAAGAGGGCGCTTGAAAGGCGCGGCGTCAAGCTGATGTTTCGGACCGCGGTCAAAGAAGTGCGCAAGGACGGCGCCCTCATCGCCCCCGTCGGCGGCGGGGACGATGACTTCCTCGAGGCCGCCGTCGTCCTGTGGGCTTCCGGCGTGGGAGTGCCCGAGGCGGTGAACTCGTGGGGCCTTCCGCAGAACGCCCGGGGGCGCATACTTGTCGATGACCGGCTCCGGGCAGTGGGTTTCCCCAATGTCTTTGCGGCGGGCGACGTCGCCTCGATAGGGGAGCGCGGGCTGCCCCAGCTCGCTCAGCCGGCCAAGCAGACGGGCAGGCACATCGGCAAGGCCATCCGCGCCGACCTCGGCGAGAAGAAAGATCCGGGCGCTTTCAAGTACAAGGATCTCGGCATCATGGCGACGATCGGGCGAGCCGCGGCCGTGGCAGAGATCAAGCATTTCCCTCGGATGAAGGGCTTCCCGGGATGGATGACGTGGAACATGGTTCACATTGCCACCCTCATGGGAGGCCGAAACCGGTTGGCGTCCATGGTCAACCTCGGGACGAAGTACGTCACATGGCGCAAGAGCCACTCGTTGATCGTCGGCGACATCTCCGACGTTTCCAAGGTCGCGGGAACCGAAGGAAAGCCACTTTCCGTCGCGCGGTCTTTGCGTTAGAAGGCCTTCCGTCTTCGCGTCAGGGGCGCTCCCGCCTGGATTTGCGAGGGGCGCCGGGGGCGGCTGCATCCCTGCGAGAGGTTCTCACGCGCAGTCGTCAGTCGCTGGAGGCCTCGGCCTCTTGGGCGTCGATCGTCTCCCGCAGCTCGGCCAGCTCGACCATGTCAGAGGCAGCCCCCAAAAAGTGCACCCCTCTCGGTTCGACGGCGTTGCGAATCGAGGCCGTCGTCGATTCGACCGTCAGTCTGGTTGGTCCGTACCCTTGGATGAAGTAGGCGAATTCCCGTCCCGAAAGCTCTTCCGCCTTGGGGTGGGTTTCCAGCCGCTCCAGCAGGGTCCTGGCCGCTGCGCTCATCGTTTCCGTGTAAACGGGCGAGCCGAGGACTATAACGTCGGCAGCGAGCATCTTCTCCAGAACGACGTCGAACTCGTCGTCGTCGAAGCTCTGGCCGAAAAAGCCTATGCGGTAATCGACGAGGTGGATCTGTTCGCTTTCGAGGCCCTCGAGCAGGGCCGTTCCGCATTCGACCGTGGATCCGTCCTTTTTGGCGCTGGCGTTGATGAAAAGATATCTTCTTGGCATTCCGTCCTCCTTCGACTCATTGCAAGTCTTTTGCCCGCTGCGGGTCTTTCTGCCGGTTGCAAGTCTAATGGCTGGCCCGCGGATGCTGCCCTCCTTCTCGCGCAAAATTGGATTTCTCTCAATCTCAAGAGAGTGCGGCCTTCGAGCGGACCGGCCCGCGTGCGGCTCGTGCGCTTATGCGGCTGAAGCGCTCATCAACGACGGAACCGACCGGCCCGCGTGCGGCTAAAGCGTCTGCGGCGTCTCTTCAAGGGCTGGCAATGCGTTGCGCGAGACGCCTGTGTCGGCATGGGCTATGCGGCGAGGAGGGGCGCGGGGCGGCGACGGCCATTTGGGCGGCCGCCGGAGCGAAAGCCGATGCCGCCGATGCCCTCAGAGTCGCTTTCTTCCTCAAAGTCGCTTTCTTCCTCGGAATCGCAGCCTGTGCGGCAGGGCTGGAGTGTGTCTCCGCTGTGCACCGGGGCCCGGTCTGCCGCGCTTGGCGTGAGAGATCTATAATCCGTATTGGATCGGAGGAAATTGAGAATCCACTCTGGATTGGGACAGACGACGATCGAGGGTCTGTGCCAGGTCTGAGGCCGAGGAGCCGTCTCAGGTCTGGGGCCGAGTGGCCGTCCCATGCCTAGGGCGGCCGAGGGGCTGCTTCCGGTTCAAAGGGATCGAGCTTTCAGGAGGGCTCATGGCAAGGTTGGCGACGTACGTTTCGGGCGCCGGGGGATCGACGACGATCGTGGCCTTCCACGGCGTGACCGACAACGGGCCGTCCTTGGCGGGAATTGCCCAGAGGTGGAACGGCGAGCGCCGAGTGGTCCTCGTCGATTCGCTTGGCCACGGGCTTTCTCCACGGCTGACGGATGCCGAGCTGGCCGATCCTCTCGGCGCGAGCGTCGAGGCTGCCATCGACGTCCTCGAAGAAGAGACGGCGCATGTCGCTTCCGGGAAGGCCGTGATCCTTGGACATTCGATGGGAGGCGCCATTGCGACTGCGGCGGCTGCGGCGCGCCCCGACCTCGCTGAGGCCCTCGTGCTCGAGGATCCGGCGTGGCTCACCGAGGAGCAGGCTGCCGCATACAAGGCCGGAGCGCAGGCCGAAATCGTTCGTTTGGACCGAATCGCGGCCAATCCCGCCGACGCCGTGAAGCAGGCCGTCACGGACCGTCCGAGCCGCGCCGTCGGCGAGCTGGGGGCGTGGGCCGTCGCCAAAGGGCAGGTTGACCGCGCACTCGTCGCAGCAGGGGTCGTGGGGCTGACGGTTCCGCGCACGCAACTGGCCGAGGAGATCGCCGTTCCCTGCCTATTGATGACTGGGGATCAGCCGGGCGCGCTTTTCACCGAAGAGGAAATCGCCTCGATTCTGGCCGTCGGCAATCCCCTTCTCAGGGCGACGACGGTCGCGGGTGCGGGCCACTGCATCCGCCGCGACCAACCGGAGGCGTTCTATCGGGCTGTCGAAGCCTTCCTGGGCGACCTGCCGAGTTTGGGAGCGTAACCTGCCAGTTTTGGAGGCGCAAGCCGTGAAACCCGGCGAGGCAAGCTCGCCGACCGCGAGAATGAGCCGGTCATCCTGGAAGGAGTGAAGGGGCGGGAACATCGTCGTTCCCGCCCCCTTCGCTCCTTCCTTTGGGTCGCCGCAGGCAAACCGGTTAGTTGACGCTCGACTTTCCGAGGGTCACCTCGACCTCCCGCTGGGAGCCGTCTGCGCCCGTCACACTGAGCTTGACTTTGTCGCCGACCTTCTTCTTTTGAACGGTTTTGGCGAGCTCGGACGAGTTCTCGACGGCCTTGCCTTCGATCGCCGTGATGACGTCGCCCTTCACAATCCCGGCTTTCTCAGCGCCAGAGCCCTTGACCAGGCCGGTGACCTGTGCTCCCGACACCCCGGCGGGCGCCTCAGGAAGGTTCGGATCCCGCTGAGGGTCCTGGCCGTCTTGATTTGCCTTGCCGATCGACTTGACCGACACACCAAGGGCCGCGTTGCGGCCGATGACATTCCCGTCGTCGGCCTCTCCGTTGCGGATCTCCTTCACGGTCTCCATGACCTTCGAGATGGGAATGGCGTAGCCGTTGATCTCCTCGGATGTCTTGCCCGTCGAAGCGGCGGTGTTGATTCCCACCACTTGGTTCTCGGCGTTCATAAGCGGCCCGCCGGAGTATCCCGAAACCACGTCGGCGTCGGTCTGGATCAACCCGGTCAGCTTGTTCTTGCTCTCGTTGTTCGAAGCGCTTTGAGCAGTGATCGAGCGATTGAGCGCCGTGACCGTGCCCTGAAGCTTGGTCAGGTACCCCTGGCCATGGCCGTTGCCGACGGCGTATACCGTGTCGCCCGAGTCCGCGGCCTTCTTCGCGATCGAAGCGGCCTTGAGATTCTTCGACGGATTCTTGATCTTCAGCACGGCCACATCCTGCGCGGCGTTGTGCCCGACGACCTCGGCCTTGTACTGGTCATTCGTGTTCGGGTCGGTGACCGTGACCGTCGTAGAGGCTTGAACCACGTGATAGTTCGTCACAACGATGCCTGACTTGTCGACGACGACTCCCGTTCCGGCGCCTTCGCCGCCGTTGAGCTCGGAGTTCACGAGGACGACGCCGGGGGCGGAGTTTACGCGCTTTCCTTTGGCTGCGCCGCTGGTGCCCTCGCCCGTGCCGTCTACGGGCGCCTGACCGGGGACTTGACCCTGCGGGGGCTGCTGCGTCTCAGGAGCGTTCGGCTGGACGGACTGGGCGTTCGACTGGTTCTCGCGGTTCTCGATCGCCATTCCCGCGAGGCCTCCCAGGACTCCGCCCAGAACCACTCCGGCCAGCGTGGAGGCCACAAGCGCCGCCGTGGACCACTTGTGGCGTTTGCGCTTCGGCGACGCCGGAGCGACGGCTGCCCCGTTCGGGTGTCCGCCCATTGACTGCTGAGCGGAAAAGTCGCCCCCGAACTGCTGTCCGAACGCGTTGCCGTCCGCGCTTTGCCCGGGAAAGCCGGCCTGGGCCTGAGCGGGCAGACCTTCTGTCGCCGGCAGGCCCCCCGTGGCCTGGCCTGAGAAGGTCGGTTCGCCGAGCCGGGCCCGAGGGTCCAGGCGGTTGGCGCCTTGGCGCTCCTGATAATCCCGCAGGCGCGGAAACGCAGGAACAGCCGATTCCGATGCCGACGAATCCTCATCTCGGTACGCCGGCCTTTGGCGCGCCGCCCCAAAGCCGTCCGCCGCATAGCGCGGCAGGGATTGGGTCGGCTCGACATTCTGGGGGCGGAACTGTCCCTCGGCGTCCTTCTCGCTCAATGTCCCCTCCTAGAGGATGCGTTCTCTGTATGTCACGAATAAGTTAACTGCCGGCAACATGGGGGTGCCGGAACGTTTCCTGGGAAAATCCAGAGACCGATCGTGTGAGTTTCGTCTTTCGGCGATCTCGCGCGGTTCCGTCTCGCGAATTTCCCGCGGTCACTTGACAACGGTGTCCTTGGTCGGCTTGCCGCTGAGGACTTCGGTTTTCACACGCATGACGTCGGATATTGCGATCGACTCAGCCTGCACTTTGGAATCGATGTAGTACCGCGCATTCATGCCCAGGGTTTGGCCCGTCTTGGGGTTGACGGTCGGCCCGCCGGAGTATCCGGGAACCATGTGGCAGCTCACCAGGAAGGACATGCCGTCGTAGGTGAAGTTGTCGATCGTCGTCGTCCCCCGGTTGCGTGCGACTCCCGTTTGCACATGGCCCGAGGCGGCCGTGGCCCGGCTTTCCGAATCGGGAAAGCCGAACATGACCGCCGGATCGCCGGGGGCGGGGGACTTGGCCGCCGGCGTGATCGGCGTGAGCGGGGGAAGGCCGTCGACTTTGAGGATGGCGACGTCTGTCAGCGGGCTGTAGCCGATCAAACGGGCGGAATGCGTGCTCCCTTTCTCGGGAATGTAGACCGAGAAAGTGGGCGAAGGGTGATTGACGATATGGTAATTCGTCGCAATGATCCCTGACTGATCGAGAATCATTGCGGCGCCCCGCATCGTTTCGCGTCCGTAAGTCGTTGTTATTCGAGCGAGGCCGGCAATGCCGTTGGTCGGCGTGGGAGTCGGCTCGGGGGACGCGGGCTGGTAGAAGTTGGGCGTCTTGCGGGCCGTGGGGGAGGGCGGGGCGGCCCCCTTTGCGGCCGAAGGGGTGGCTGTGAAACCGGTGGACCGATTGACGACCGACTCGACCTTCGGACTTGCCGACGATTGCGAGAACGCTGTGGTAAGCCCCACAAGGCCGATGGCAATGAGCGCAAAGACGCAGAATATCGCCGCGGCTATCGACGAGCGAGGAGACTGAACGTCCTCTTCCGGCCGAAGGTTGGCGTTTGTCAGCCACGATGGCGCTGTCGCCCCCTCCTGCGCCTCCTGCGGCTCAGCGCATGGCGCGTCGTTCGCTCTCATCTAGTGTTCTGTCCTTTGTCCGTTACATGTCCTCTCAACACTATAGCCTCCAAAGGCGACGCAACGCTGCCTGGTGATGGTTGTCATTCTGCCCGAGAGGCGAAAATTTAAAAGGGGGCGAAAGGGCGCCGCAAGCGATGTCGCTCGCGGCGCCCTTTGCTCAACAACCCGCCTGTCAGCCGGAGGCTCTGCTTGCCGGCTTGCCTCCGTCCGTCTTGTCAGCCTGCCGGCGTTTGTCCCTCCGAGCCGTCTGTCCCGCCCGAGCTCTGCCCGTCGGTTCCCTGAGACTGGCTCGAATCCTGCTGGCCGTCTGACCCTTTCTGCTGTTGGTTTTGCTTGTTCTTGGTGGCGTTCTTCCCCCATTTCGAAGATTTCTTGCCGCTGGATCCCTGGTTGCCCGAACCCTGCTGATCGCCTCCCTGCCCGTCCGACGGCGGCTGAGGGCCTCCGCCGCCGCCCGGCGGTTGGGGCATGTCGCCCGACGGCGGCTGGGGCCTGCCGTTTCCGGCTTTGCCTGTGCCCGAATTCCATCTGCTGTTGCCGTGCGACGGATCGTCGGTCAGGGCGTTCACTCCCGCCATCGTCGCGCCTCCGATGACGATTCCAGCGACGCCGGCCGCGGCCAGCGCCCTCGTCGGCCATCGACGCTTCGCCTTTTTCTTCTCGCCGGCGGCTGCCGCGGACGAGCCTGCGGCTTCGGCCGAATCCGTGTGGTCGGCGCCCGCCTCGACCGGCGCTGCTTCGGCGGACGGAAGCGCCTCCGTCGCGATTGATGCGTCGTCCGCCTCCGTCGCCCTCGGCGCCTCGCTTGCTTCCGGCGCGCTCGAGGGGTCCGAGGAGCCGAACGGCCGGCTGGCCCCCGTCGGCCCGTGGGCCTCAAAATCCGCAGAATTCGTGCGGTTGTCCTTGTCGCTCACATTCTCCTCCAAAGAGACTGTCTTGTTTTGACATGACTATTCAAGTGGAGTTTTCGTGGCGTTTTTATGAAGTTTCCTGTGAATTATTTGTGTGACGTCTTTTGTGGATGGCAGGCGTTCGATTTCGGAACGGGCGTCAGATCCAGCTGGGCAGCCACATATGCAACTGCCAGAAGCTGTGCGAGATGTTCTGCCCCGTCCACAAGGGGTACCAGAACGCGGCCGCGGCGACTATGACCGCCGCAACCAGCCCGACGAAAAAGACCCCTGTCATGCGCTTGGCGGGCGGTTCCCACCACTGCTTTTGCGGCGGGGCGGGCACATTCGGGTTCGGCGAATGGAACTCGGGCGGCGCAGCGGGCATCGGCGAATAGGGCCCGGGCGCATGCCAAGAAGGGGGCGCGCCGGTTTCGATCGCGTTCGCCTCGCCTGCGTCCGGCGCGAACCGACTTGTCTCGTCGCGCTCGAGGTGCGGCGTCGCCGCATCAGAAGGGGTCGCTTCCGTGTTCGGGGTCGGCACAGGCATGTTCGGCGGGCACGCGGTTGCGTCTGGAGAATCGTCCGCCGTGTTCGGGGCGGGCGTTGACGAGGGGGCGGGCAACCCCGGCAAGGCCGAATCGTCCGCCGTGTTCGGGGCGGGCGCAGGCGCGCCTGAAAAATGCTGTGCAGCCCCGCTCGGAGGGAGCGCCGACGTCGCATTTGGGGCCTGGGGAGCCCCGGAGGGAGACTGCGAAACCGCGCCCGGCGGCAAGGGCTCGTCGCTGAAGCGGACGGCGATGGCATTGCGGAGTTGGGAGCGCACGCCGTTGGGGCGGGGAACGTTCTGCCGCCAAACGGGGCGGGCAGGACTCGAGACTAAGCCAAAGGACAGGCGAGGCTGCCCGGAGTGCGCCCGTCCGACGATCTGGGCGGCCACGCCGACGGCGAAGGTCAGCGCCAAAACGACGTAGGGCAGGAATGCAACGGCGTAGAACTGGAAAATTGTGCGGTTCGTGTAGGAGATCCAGGGAAGCCACATTGCGCCGTACCCCGCGAGTATCGCCCACGCTCTCCAGTCCTTGTGCCTAAACGCGGCCAGGATGACGACGATGAGCGCCACAAGCCCAAGCCACCACACCGCCACGTTGCCGATGGACGTTATCGCCTCCACGCACGACTGCGCTCCGCACTTGTTGGAGGCCTTGTCGGCGCCAAGCCAATAGAACGAAACGGGACGGCGCTGGATGATCCAATCCCACATCTGGGACTGGTAATCATGATGGGACGACAGCGTGTGGTGAAAGTGCCACATGTCCTTGTGGTAGAGGATGAAAGAGTTGACGGCGTCGGGGGCTCCGGTCAGCGGGAGGCCTTCGCCGCGTTTGACGGCCTCCTTCGCCAAGTCATGGCCCCACGAGCGGGAGTCTGCAAACCAGGGGATCCACGCTGCAAGATAGGCCGCCACTGCCGCCGGAACCAACGCGAAAAAGGCCGGCAGCCCGTCTCTGAACACTCCCGCGCCGAACCACAGCCGAACGCCGGCGATGCGGCGCGCCGAAAGGCTCCATGCGAAAGCTGCAAGGCCGAAGACGGCGACCGCGTAAATGGCCGACCATTTCACGCCTCCTGCAAGGCCGAGAAAAATGCCTGCCGCGAAAAGCCACGGGCGTCCGATGACGCGAGGCCCCCAGGGATCCGCCGGAACGCGAGGCGCCCCCGGCGCTCCCGATGGAGAGCGGAATTCTCCGTACGCCACCCGTTTGGCGAGCTTCGCTCGCGAGTGCTCTCGGTCGAGGAGCAGAGCCCAAAAGCCCAGAAGCACGAAATAGGCCAAAATGTTGTCGAGGATTCCCGTGCGCGACATGACGATTCCCATGCCGTCGAGCGCCATTGCGATGCCTGCGAATCCGGCCAGAAGAGGGGAGCGGAACATGCGCATCGCTATTCGGGCGACGAGTATCACCGCGAGCACGCCCACAATTGCGGTGGAAAAACGCCAGCCGACGCCGTTGTCCGATCCGAACAACCATTGGCCCGCGGCCATGATCCATTTGCCCAGCGGCGGGTGGACGACCCTGTCGGCGTTGTCTTTCAAAGCGGAATAGTCGCCTTTGACGAAGAGCTCGTTCGCCTTCTCCGCTCCCTCCCACGCGCCTTCGTATCCCTTGCGCAGCAAGGAAAAGGCGCCCTTGACGTAGTAGGTTTCGTCGAAGACGATCGCGCGTGGGTGGTTGAGATTCGAAAAACGTGTGACGAAGGCGACGAGGGCCGCGATTGCGGCGGCGACCCAGCCCTGTCTGCGGGTTTTGACGGGGAGCTTCACCCCGACGGGCAGAAGGCCCAGCCTTCCCCGAAGACTGTTTTCGCAGGCTTCGGCGTCCTTTGCCTCCAGAGGCGTGCCGGGATTTCTCCGGGGGTCGGGCCCAGGGCGCCATTTCTGCTCGGCGGCTCCGGCGGGCCCCTGTGCGGGGTGGGTTTGCCCGGGGCCGTTTTCGCCCTGCTGGGTGCTCGGGGTCGTGTCCTTCTCGCTCACGGGGTGAGTCTACCCGGGGCGACTCAGCCTGTGTCGGATGCGTTTGGAATAGTTGTGCCCACGGGATCAGTGAAATAGTTATGCCCATGAGACCAACGATAGTTTTGGCTGCGACGCCGATCGGCAACGACGAGGACGCGTCGGCTCGCCTGCGCAGCGAGCTTGAGAGGGCCGACGTCGTCGCCGCCGAGGACACCCGGCGCCTCCTCAATCTCGCCAGTCGGCTCGGCGTCGCGATCCGTGGACGGGTCCTCTCGTTCCACGAGCACAACGAGGCCGGTCGGGCTCCCGTTCTCCTTGACCTTGCGCGCGAGGGGAAGCGAGTCGTGGTCGTGAGCGACGCCGGCATGCCTTCGGTTTCCGACCCCGGATACAGGCTCGTGGCGCTCGCCGCGCGTTCGGGCGCCGACGTCGAAGTGGTTCCGGGGCCCTCCGCGGTGCTGGCGGCTTTGGCCGTTTCGGGGCTGGCCACGGACCGTTTCTGCTTCGAGGGCTTTCTGCCTCGCAAAGCCGGCGAGCTGGCCGCGGCGATCCGGGGGCTCGAGTCTGAGGCGCGCACGATGGTCTTCTTCGAGTCCCCGCGGCGTCTGGGCGCCGCTCTGCGCGCGATGCGCGAAGGATTCGGCTCGGACAGGCCCGCATGCGTGTGCAGGGAGCTGACGAAGGTCCATCAGGAGGTCGCGCGAGGTTCGCTGGGGGAGCTCGCCGAGCGTTTTTCCGGAGAGGTTCTCGGCGAGATCGCCGTCGTCGTCGCCGGTGCGCCTCGGAAGGAGGCGGATGTCGAAGCGTCGGTCGCCGAGGTTCTCGCCCTCGCGGACGCCGGCCTCCGGCTCAAGGACGCCGCCGCCCACGTCGCCCGCCGCGTCGGGCTGCGAAAGAAAGACCTGTACGACGCCGCGGCTGCGGCGCGCGCCATCTGATCCGGCCAAGGCGGCCAAGGCTCCGAATCCCCTTGGCCCTCTCGGATTTCGCCGGGGCTCTCCGGCCCGGCTTGCGTCTTTCGACTTTTCGGCGCGAATGCCCGGTTCCTCTCGATTACAGACGGCCGTCTCAGGCGCTTTCCGAACATTTGCCAAGGCCTCCCTTGCAATTACGCACCATTGTCTTTGCGAAATGGCTTCACAAAGCAAGGCAGTCAGGTTATCCTTACTTTGTCGCTTCTTTTCGTGGAGGTACCTTGAACCCGAATCTGTCGCTCTTCCCGGGCCGCACGTCGGTCGATCAAGAGGTCTGGGATGCCCGCAAACGCTCGTGCGCCCATCGGCTTCTGAACGGCGCCGGCCAGGCGATGCTGGTGGCTTACCGCGAAGAGCCGGCGATCAATCTGACGGCCGTCGCGCACGGCATTGCGGCGGACGGGAGCCTGGTCGTCGCCGCCGCCGAGCCCATGCTCATCGAGGTCCTCGCAAGCCGCGACGTCGGCGCGATGGACGTTCGCGTGTCGATAGAAAAGGAATCGCCCGATCCGACGGTTGAAATCGTGGCGTCTGCGGTGCATTTCCTGGGAACCGCGCGATGGCTCCCCCTCGAGGAGGCGACCGAGGCCGTTGCCGCGGGAGTGCTTCCCGACCGCGTCGCCGCGATCGCTTCGGCCCCGGGGGGCTGCCTCGCCGTCGTGTCGATGGAGCGGGTGCTGCTCCACGACGCGGCCGGAGTGACGCCGGTCTCCTGGGAAGAGGTGTGCCGCCAAGGCTGCGAGGCCGAGGCGGAAGCCGCGGACGGGGGCGATCTGTTCGCCGACAGTTTCGGCGAGCTCTTCGGTTTGGACGTTCTTTCCTCTTTCGGGTGCGACTCCGTCAATGAGTTGTTCGGCGCGGTCATGCTTGGCATCGTGCCGGGGGCGCTGCTTGCGCGCCAACCCGTGCGGATCAGCTGCGAGCACGTGCAGACCGCGGTTCTCTGCGTCGACATCGACAGGACGGGCTTGACGCTCATGCGCGTCAGCCGCGATGAGGCCGTGACCGCCTTCGTCCCCTTCGCGGCCCCGGTCGCCGGAGGCGGCGAACTCGCCCGTGAGATCGGGCGCCTTATAGAGCTTGGCTCCTGACGCTTAGCGGATCCAGCGTCAGAAGCCAAAGAAAATGCGGGGACCCCGAGTGCGCGGGGTCCCCGCATCGTTCGCTTTGACGGAAGCGTGTGCCGACGGGCGCGTCGCCCTGTCGGCTGTTACCGGGCCTCGAAGGCCGCGCAGGCGGCGTCGGCGGTGACGTCGATGGACGGCGCCGTGCACACGAGGTCGGAATTGTGGACGCACTCGAGGCGCTGGCATGCGCCGACGAGCCCGTTTGCGGCAACTGAACGGCGGGCGTCGAGCTTGGCAAAGGTCGCGCAGCCGCGCTCACCCATCGTCATTGCGACTGTGCAGCCGCCGTTGTTGAAGGAGCATGCGGTTGCCGCACACGTGGAAATCGGTGTCTGGGCCATGATGAACCTCTTTCGGGTAGAAGACGGCGAAGCGGCTCGATCGCCGTACGAAGCTTGAACACCTTCAACCTATGCCCGTTCGGCGGCGGCGAATAGGAAGGGAAGGGCCACCTCACCGTTGCTGTTCTGAGTTTTGCCAGGCTGCCCTAACCTGGTGATTTCTTTGACCTAATGCCGTTTTGCGCATGCAGTGCATTCGGATGTCGTTTTATGCACGAAAAACGTTACGTTAAACGTCACATTCTCTAGCCTTTTCCGCGAGAGCTAGCGGATAAATAGACGGTCGAGACCCTTGCGAAATTCGAGCTTCTCTCCAGCGGGCTTGCGCAGACCGTTCTTGTTGCCGTCAGGCGGCGTCGGAACTGAGCAGCGCCCTGAGCGTGGCCGGCACCCCGCGCTCCGCGTTCGACGGCGCCGTGAAGCGCGCTGCAGCCAAGAGATCTGGATGGCCGTTTGCCACGGCAAAGGAAAGCTCCGCCTCTGCCATCATCTCGTAGTCGTTGAGATAATCGCCGAAAACCGCTGTTTGGGCGGGAGATATCCCGAGAGACCGTTGCAGTGCGCGCAGGGCGGCGCCTTTGTTTGTCCCTTTAGCCATGACATCGGCCCAGTTTTCCCCGGAGACGACGACGTCGTGCGAGTCGGCGAAATCCTGGACCAGCGGCAGCGCGAACTTCTTTGCGTCCCGCTCGTCGAAGAGCTCGACTTTAAGGACGTCGTCGTCGACTGCGGTCAGATCGTCGACGACCTGGTTGACGACGTAATACTTCTCGACCTCCTCCAGGAAGCGCGGCTCTGTGGATTCGGCGTAGGCTGAGCGTTTGCCGCATACGACGACGCCGAGCTCCCTCCTGCCAAGGCTGCGGGAGCGATCCACGATGTCGGCAACCACCGATTTGGCCAGCGTTGACGAGCGCACTTCTCGCCCGTCTTGCACAACGAAGCTTCCGTTTTCCGCGATGATCGGCATTCCCGCGAGTTCTTGCGAGAACATCGCGGCGAGGGTGGCGTATTGGCGCGCGCTGGCGGGGACGAAAGCGATGCCGCGCTCGCGCATGGCCTCTAGAAGCGGCCAGAAGTCGTCGGGAATGCGGCTGTCCTCGTCAAGGAGGGTTCCGTCCATGTCGCATACGACGAGGCGAAGGCCGCGGGCCAGCTCAACTGCCTCCGGAGAAAGCGGGCCGGGCTCGGCGCGGAGCCCGGCGGACTCCGGGTGCGGCGCGTGCGTTTCCATCGGTTTGTCGTTGTCAGAGGGGGGCGTCGTCGATGTCGGAAAAGTCGAAGTCGGCCTCGTCGGCGTCGTCGGAGAAGTCAATCTCCTCGTCGATGTCGATGTTGAAGTCGTCGAGGTCTACGTCGTCCGCCTCGCTCGAAAGGCTCAGCCCGGCGCCCAGCCCGGCCGTGAGCCGGGCCGCGAGATCGGGTTCCTCGTCGTCTTCGTCGAGGTCGCCGTACTGACCCCCGCCGTCGGGATGCGGACCGCCGTCGCGGAGAATTCCTTCTTCGCCGTACGCATCGGCGTCATCCTTGTATGCGCCTTCGGCGTCGGAACCGTAGAGACTCCCGTATCCGTCCCCGCCGATCGCGCCTGCGAGGGACGCGTCGTCGCCCGGAATCGGGGCGTCTTCGTCCTCCTCGTAGAAACCGAAGGCGCCCATAGAAGCCACCTGCTCGACCCCGGCTTCGTCCATCTCCGTGCGCGCGGCGACGCCGAGCTCCTCGCTGACGGGCACGGTCAAATCGGACAGGACGCGCGTGGGCCATCCGGCTTTCAACGCGTCGAGGGCGGTTTCCTTCACGCAGTGAGACTCGGCTATTCCGACCACGTCGACCTCCTCGACCTCGCCGGCGCGAAGGATCTCCTCGAGGAAGCGGCCGTCGGCGTCGCAGCCCTCAAAGCCCGAATAGGCGGCCTCATACTCGCCTTTCTTCACGGAGGCGTCGATTGGCAGAGAGGCGACGGCCTCGTGAAGCTCGGCCTCGGCCGTTCCCGCGAGTGCATGCGGGGGCCATGTGTCGATGAAATCCGGCTCCTCCGAAAAGTGCGAACCCGGGTTGACGTGCCAGTCCTGGGTGGTGACGATCATCGCGTACTCGTCGGCGTTCTCCGTGACAAAGTCTGCGATCCTCTCGGCCGTCGCGTTTCCTCCCTCGACGGCCAACGCCCCGCCTTCGCAGAACGTCGGCTGGACGTCGACGATGATGAGTGCCCGTGTCTTGGCCATGTTCTTCCTCCAAATCCCCGTCGCGCCTAAAGACGAAGCGCTTTTCCGATACCGAGAATTCTAGCGGCCCCGCCTCGGTCTGCGCCCGCCCGGCGGATGGGCACGTTTTTCGGGGCGGGCGTCGGAGCGGAGCGCGCCCCTTCCTCCAGGCCGAGCGCGCCCGACGCCGAACGAATCGGATCCGACATGCCGGATTGAGTCCGACGTCGCTCAATCGCGTCCCTGTGCGCGGAAAGATGAACCGAGCCCCGCGGCGACGTAATCTTATGTCTATGTCGCATATTCTCTCTGCAGTTGCATGGCCTTACGCCAACGGCCCCCGCCACATCGGCCACGTCGCGGGTTTTGGAGTCCCCTCGGACGTCTTTTCGAGGTACATGCGAATGCGCGGCGAGGATGTGCTCATGGTCTCCGGAACGGACGAGCACGGCACTCCGATCCTCGTCGCGGCCGAGGCCGAGGGCAAGACTCCGAAGCAGCTCGCCGATGAGAACAACAGGATCATCGTCGAGGACCTTGTGGCCCTCGGCCTGTCCTACGACCTCTTCACCAGGACCACCTCCGTCAACCATGAACGCGTGGTTCAAAGCATGTTCGAGGTTTGCCGCGACAACGGGTACATGATCGTCCAGCAGCAGAATGTGGCCATCGACCCGGTGACCGGAAACACCCTTCCCGACCGCTACATTGAGGGCACATGCCCCATATGCGGCAGCGAAGGCGCTCGCGGCGACCAGTGCGACGTCTGCGGGAACCAGCTCGACCCCCAGGACCTCATCGACGCCGTTTCCAAGGTTTCCGGCCAGGCTCCGAGGTTTGAAGTCACCGACCACTATTTCCTCGACGTTCCCGCGTTGGCGGAGAAGCTGGGGGAGTGGCTCGACGACGTCGAAGCCACCGGCGAATGGCGTCCGAACGTCATCGTCTTCTCCAAGCACCTCCTGGAAGACGTGCGCCCGCGGGCGATGACCCGCGACATTTCGTGGGGCATACCGGTTCCGGGATGGGAAGACCAGCCGAACAAGCGGCTGTACGTCTGGTTCGACGCCGTCATCGGCTATCTTTCCGCTTCCGTCGAATGGGCGCGCCGCCGCGCCGCGGCAGGGGAAGGAACCGCCGAGGACTGGCGCAAGTGGTGGAACGACCCCGAGGCGCTTTCGTACTACTTCATGGGCAAAGACAACATCGTCTTTCATTCCCAGATCTGGCCGGCCGAGCTGCTCGCATACAACGGCGAGGGCTCGCGCGGCGGCAAACCCGGAAAGCTCGGACGCCTCAATCTGCCGACCCAGGTGGTCGCCTCCGAGTTCCTCACGATGGAGGGGAAGAAGTTCTCCTCGTCGAAGAATGTGGTCATCTACGTGCGCGACGTGCTCTCCCGATACCAGCCCGACGCCCTGCGTTACTTCATTTCCATAGCCGGGCCCGAGACCGCGGACGCCGACTTCACGTGGGCCGAGTTCGTGCGGCGCAACAATTCGGAGCTCGTGGCCGGCTGGGGCAACCTCGTCAACCGCGCGGCCGCGATGATCGCCAAGAACTTCGGTGAGATTCCGGCGCCCGGGAGGCTGGAGGAGGTCGACGCCGAGCTGCTCGACGCGGTGCGCAACGGCTTTGCGACCGTCGGCGAAAGCATCGCCAACCACAGCCAGCGCGCGGCTTTGACCGAAATCATGCGGCTCGTCGGCGAGGCCAACGCCTATGTCGCGAAGACGGAGCCGTTCAAACTCAAGGCGCCCGAACAGCGTGAGCGCCTGGCTGCCGTGCTCCACACGCTGGCGCAAGCGGTGCGGGACCTCAATACGATGATGTCGGTGTTCTTGCCGCATTCCTCGAATGCGATCGACCGCGTTTTCGGAGGCGACGGCGACCTAGCCCCCATGCCCCGTCTCGAAGAGGCCGAGGACCTTGACGGAGGCGATCCCTACCCGATTATCACCGGCGACTACTCGCCCGTCCGCCCCTGGGCGCCCAGCGAGGTCGTCCCCGGGACGCCCGTGGCGAAACCGACGCCGGTGTTCGCAAAGCTCGATGAAGCCGTGGTCGCGGAGGAGCTTGAGCGCTTGGGGATCGAGGCGTAGAGGAACTCTCATGGGCGGCAATCGCAAGAAGCGGAGAACCTACCCGGATGTGCCCGAGCGCTTGGCCTCGACCATCGTCGACAATCACACCCACCTGCCGGTTCGCGGAGACAGGGACTATGCGGCGCTGTCCTTCGACGTCGCGTCGGGGGTCGAGGAAGGCGCCGACGAGGACCGTCAAGGGAGCATTCCCTGGCATGTCGCCAGGATGGAGGCGGCGGGCGTTCGATGCGCCATCACCTGCGGCTGCGACGTCCCGACCCTTCAGCCGACCGTCGCACTCGCTGAGCGTTGGCCGAGCCTGTCCGCGGCAATCGGCATCCACCCCAATGAAGCGCCCCTTCATCGCGGAATAACTGAAGAATCGCCGGACGGCATGGCCCACGGCCTCGATGCTTGGCACCGCGACCTTTCGCTGGAGGACGCCGTGGCCGAGGTTGCGGCGTTGGCCGTCAGCCCCGACGTCGTCGCCATCGGCGAGACCGGCTTGGATTTTTATCGGACGGCCGCCGCTGGGAGGCAGGCGCAGGAAGAGGCCTTTCGCATGCACATCGAGCTTGCGAAGGACCTCGATCTGCCGATGCAGATCCACGATCGCGAGGCCCACGCCGAGTGCATGCGGATCCTTCGCGAATGCGGCGCCCCTGAACGAACGGTTTTCCATTGTTTCTCCGGGGACAGGGAGATGGCCGAGGCGTGCGCGGAGAATGGCTGGCACGCAAGTTTCGCCGGCCCGATCAGCTATCCGGCGAACGAGGATTTGCGCGAGGCGTTCATGACGCTGCCGGAGGAACTCATCTTGGTTGAAACCGACGCGCCCTACCTTGCCCCCGTGCCTTGGAGAGGCCACCCGAATGCGCCCTACGCCTCCGCCTATACGGCTCGTTTCATGGCCGACCTGCGGGGCGTCAACGAGGCTTCTTGGTGTGAGGCCCTGGATCGCAACGCGCGGCGGGTGTACGGAGTCTAGAACGCCCGGCGGCCGCCGCCTTGCCCTTCTACGCTTTAGACCGCCCGGAGGCCATCGCCTTGCCCTGCGCCCACACGGTTCGCCAGAGGGGATCCGAGGAGTCGTCCGCCCATCCGTATGTCGCGTTGCTCCTCGCCAGTGCGCCGACGCCGAATAGGACGAGTGCGCCGCCGAGCATTGTCCACAAGCCGGGGCCCACAGAGGCGTTTTGCCCGAGCGCCGCCACTATGCCGAAGGAGGCGAGGTCGACGATCCGTCCGCACGCGATGACCGCGCCGGCTCCGGCTATTGCCGTGGCGGCGCTGCGCTCGCTGTAGCCTCCGGGGCGGCAGAGCGAAGCGGCGACGGCGACGGCGGCGACGAGCACCGCGACGAGGACGAGGCTCTGCACCCAGAGCTCGGCGACGACGTCGAGGAAGGTGAGAGGCTTGGTGTCAGTGATGTAATCGAGAAACATTCCGGCAACTACGGTTATGCACGAAAGCGACGACGTCGCCGCGAAAAACAGCTGCGCCTTTCGGCTCCGGGAGGCGGGCGGCTCGAGAAACATGTCGGTCTCCGCGATGAGGATCGGCGCCTTTGTGTATTCGCGTGCCGACGTCGAAGCGACCCTGTAGGCCGCCTGCGACGCGCCATGGCCGCCCATGCGGCGAAGGTTGGGCGGAGGCGAGCTGGGATAGTCGTGCATAGGTTCGACGTTAGCGACTCGAAACCGTTGTTGCCGCAACGAAACCTGGGGAGGGCTCTACTTCGGGCAAAGGAGTGCCGCACGCGCGAATTCTTCTCCGTTGCGTGCGGCACTCAAGTCGATGTCGGTTGTAAGTTGTTTTGCGCAGATCAGTGCGCTCTAAGGTTCAGATTGCGCTGTCTTGTTCTCGCTCGTTTTAAGCTGATTCGCAGTCGTCAGAGCTGATCTATTCGTCCTTTTGATCTTGTGCCCCGCAAACTCAGTGTCTTCTAAGCGTCACTTGCAGCAATCCGTCGTCACTGCTGAGGCTAAGGCTGCTGGCCTTCCTGCTTCAGCTGTTGACCGTTCTCGTTGAGCTGTTGGCCGGCTTGGGGAAATCCTTGCTGGCCTTGGCCCGCAGGTCCCTGACCCTGGGCTGCGGCGACGTCGAAATGGGAGGCTTTGCTTTCAGCTTCGATCCGATTGGCCGTTTTCTGAACGACGAAACCGGCTATGAGCATAAGAACTCCCGCCACGGTGAAGAGGATGAAGCCCATTCCCAATTGGTCAAAGGGAAAGTCGTCTTGTTTCATCTTTATGAAATCGATGATGCGTCCGGCGACGAATGCGCCTCCCGCCGTCACGCCTGTGCGCCCGGCTGTTTGTATCGATGTGAGCTTTCCTCCCGTGAGGAAGGGGGCGAGGCTGAACCCCAAGACCACGAAAATGGCGGCGATGCTGATGAACAAGCCCACCGTTCTGAACTCGCTGTGTCCGAGGGCTTTGAGCAATGTCATATCGCTTATTTCGTCCGGCATGTTGTACTTCTCGTCAAAGTTGTACATCGGGAGGAATAGCGAAATGACGCCCGCCAAGGCGGAGACGAGAGAGAAGGCAAGCCCCGGCGTGGCCCGGGAAAGCGGTGCCTTACCGCCCCCGAAAGCCGCATTGGATGTGTTGTGTGTTGTACTCATAGCAGCATCCTAGTTGAGACCTGAGGGGGCAGGGCAAATGTGAATGCTCTTTCAATAATGGTCCCAGAGGCTCGCAATCCGATTCCCGAGCACTCGCCCGCCCCTGTCGGAGGGCTCAGTCGGTTTACGGTCACCAGGGCTGTTGCTGGCCGCCCCACTGCTGGGGGTAGCCGCCCTGCTGCGGGTACCCCTGCTGCTGGAAGCCTGGATCTTGATAGCCGCCTTGTTGCGGGTAGCCGCCCTGCTGCGGGTAACCCTGCTGCTGGAAGCCCGGATCCTGATAGCCGCCTTGAGGAACGCCAGGCTGTTGCCCGTAGGGGCCGAACTGTTCATTGCCCATCATGGGGCTCGGCCCGAAATTGTTTTGAGCTTTGACCTTTCCAGTCAAAACCACGGTGACGATGCCGCCTATCAAGATGATCAGCGAGGCCAGCGTCAACAGATGGAAGCCGATTCCGAGAATGTCCGTGGCTCCGTAGTCTTTGACGTCGTTGTAATCTACTCCGCGGCCAATCAACGACAGGCCCCCGAGGACAATGCAGGTGATTCCTGCCGCTTTGGCGAGCCCAACCTTTCCACCGCTCACAAGAGCGGCGATGCTCAGCCCCAAGGCTGCGACGACGGCAATTAGGCTCAAGATCGCGCCGCTCGGAGGGTTGTCCATCTCCGATATCGCCTTGATGAGGCTGATAGAGGACGATTCATAACTGTAGCCTCCGCTGATTTTAACAAAGGGAAGGAACAGAGAAATGACGCCAAGCGCGCCGCCGGCCGCCGTCGTTGCCAGGCCGGGCATGAGACGCCGGCCCGACGAACCCTCGTTGGGATAGTTTGGCATGGGTGTGTTGTAGATGCTCATAACATCGGATACTAGCGAATCAAGGCGGCTAGGTGAAACGGTCGAAAAGGGGAGCTGTGTCTTTTCGGCGGGATGTTGACGCAAACTTTCAGGCAAAAATAGTTGGTGCTTGAGGCGCCGGGCATCGCTTCGAAAGCCGCGACAGCAGGGGACCGCTTTCGCGAGCCCCCTTAGCCCGCCCTTGGAATGAACTTGGAAGGAAAAGAACTCTCGCTCGGGGAACGGGCTTTGCCGATCTCCGAGCGAGAGCAGAAGGCGTCGGTTGTCTTAGAGTCGAACGCCTTAAAAGAAAGCGGCGGCGCTGAAACGACTGCCGGCGGCGGCCTTCAATCCGAAGGCCGCCGTGGAAAACGTCACTGGTCGGGCTTGGGGCGCCAGGCCTCGCCGTCGTTCTGAGGCGACGGCGCAGCTTCTTCGGACGCAGAAGGGCTCGACGCCGAAGCCCCCTGTTGGAGGGGCTGATCCTGGGCCTGGGCGGGCGCTTGCGTTCCCTCGTCCGGCATCCCGCCCGCTTGAGGGGCGCTGCCGGTCTGGGGCGCACTGTCAGTCTGGGGTGCGCCGTCAGCCTGGGGAGTGCCGTCGGTTTCGGGCGTCGCCTCAGCTTGCGGAGCCTGCTTGCTTTGGGGCGAGGTTTCCTGAGGAGCCGACTCGCTGTGAGGCGCTTGAGAAACCTGTCCGTTCGGCGTCGGCCCGCCCTCCTGCCCTTGTGCGGGCTGGCTTTGCTCCGGTTGGATCTGCTGCCCTTGCGCGGGCTGGCTTTGCACAGCCATGTTGTTCGGCGCCTGTCCGAACTGCGGCTGATTGAACTGCGGTTGGGCGGAAGAAGGCTGCGGCTCGGGGCGAGAAGCCTCTGGCTGACCGAAGGGCGTCTGTTGGCTGCCCGGGACCTGCTGATTGCCAGGAGCATGCTGAGCGTTGAACGGCTGCTGCGGGTCGTTCGGCTGTTGCTGCGGCGCGCCGGGGCTTTGGAAGTCCCCTTGTTGCCCGTGCGTTTGCGCGGGCTGCGCCTGTCCGTACGGCTGAGCGGGCTGGTTCGCACCGTATGGCTGCTGCCCGTAAGGCTGCGCAGGCTGCTGGCTCCCTCCATACGGCTGCGCCGCAGGAGAGCCGTAGCCTCCCTGTGTGAACTGCGGGGAGGCCGAAGGGGCCGACGGCGCGGAAGCCGGCCAACGGGTTTCCGGAGCTGACTGCGCCGACATGGGAGGGGCTCCCGTGTAACTCGAACCCGCCGACTGGGCGAAAGGCGGCTGCCGCTCGAAGGGCGCCTGAGTCGAATACGGCTGGCCGTAAGGCTGAACGGGCGGGAATTGACCGGTCCTGTTCTGATCGCCAGGAAGCGGCTGTCCCGTGGCGCCCGCAGGCGGCGCAAGCGTCGATTCTTGGTTCGTGTAGGGAGCGGAGAGATAAGAGCCCCCGGTGTGGACCTCGGAGCCGGCTCCCGCCCTCAGGCCGCTGATCAGCGTGAGAAGCCCTCCCAGGGTCAAAACGATTCCGCCGATTCCGATGAGCCAGAAGCCGATTCCCCGAGAGGCGTCGTCGCTGAACTTCGCGGGCTGGAAGTTGACAGCCCAGTTGCTGACAGTGACGAGGCCCGCGAGAGTCTGCGCCAGCCCGGCTGCAAGCCCGCCCGCCTTGGGCGATTTCTTCATGAGCGACGGGATGATTACGGCGACGACGGCGATGATGCCGACCGCGAGAGTCAGGGAGAAAGGCCCCATTGAGCCCTTGTAATCGCCCGAGTTCAGCCACGAGAGGTCTCCGCCGTCGGCCTTGAAGTAGGGGAGGAAGAGGCCTATGACGGCGAGAAGGGCGCCGATTCCTCCGACGAGCGCCGCGATGCTCGTCTTTCCCGAACTTGCCTTGGGCTTGGGGGCTGCAGGCGAATCGTGGTCCGCAAAGGGCGACGAGTACGCCTGTCGATCGGTCGAATCCTTGCCGATCTGTCCGGTGACCGTGGCATTCTGCGGAGGATACTGAGTGCTCATAAGAGAATGGTATTCGCTGGAAGCCGTCGGCGGCATGGAACTCGCCACATGTCCGCATTCTGAAAAGCTCTCGGCGGACGACGTCGATCAGTCCACTCTGCCGTATGGAGGCCTGAAAGAACTGGAGGGCCTCCCTGAACTGTGGCCTGCGGGAGACGAGCCGATGTGCGGCCCGGTGCGCTCGTTGCCGGGGCTCTGGGGATTTTGCCCGTAGCTCGGCTGAGGGCGCGCCCCCTCGGCGGCAAAGACGTTTCCCGCGGCCCTAGGGTCTCCCGCGAAGTCTGATGGCGACTTGTCCGAAGACTGCCGCAGATAGGCGACCCCAATCACCTTCGGAGTGGCCTTCGTCGCTAGAACGATTCCAAGAATCCCGCATGTGAGTAGAAGAAGGCCTGCTGCAAGAATCAGCCAGAAACCGAGCCTCGGACTGTACGAATATTCTCTAACCTGTTGTCTGAAAATGGTTCGCTTCTCGCCGATTGATATGGCGAGGACGGCGCCGCTCGTCATTAGGCAAGCCGTGCAAGGCGCCCACTGGGAGGCGCCGGTTTTGTGACGACGCAGGACGAGGGCGAGGAGCGCAAAAACGACGATTGCGAAGAAGATGTAAAGGAAAAAGTATCCGCCGCCAAAGGCGGCAAGGGTATTCTTATCCGAATTAGAGTCCGAGCTGGAGGAGGAATCTCGCCAGTTGAACCTGTGGTAGGGGACGAAACAGCCGGCGACGAGGATTGTCGCTCCCACCCCCGAAAGGACTGCGGTCACGATGTTGAGGGTATTCTTCCGCCCCGATGTTGCATAGAGGCCGAGAGCGTCTATGCCGAAGGGCGCGGAGGGATCCGGGATTGGCTGGTTTGAGGGCGCGAACGGGCCTGTCGGCGTCGCATTGGGCGACGAAGGGAAGTTGCTTGTCATGATGTCAGCGTAGTTCGACATCCCAGTAGAGCAGGGCTGCTCGTCCATCATGTGGTCGCTCGCAAAGTCTGCACGCTTGCAGGGGGCTTCGTGTGTCTGCCGGGAACGTCGGATGTGCTTGGAGAGGTGCACAGCAATCGACTGGTCTCGTTCGCTATCGGCAGGAATGTGTGATGTGCTCGGAAAAGTGGGTGGTTCCATCTAGAAGCTCCTGGTGCCATTTCGAATGCAATTGGCTCCGTTTCGGGGGCAAACAGAAGCGTTTTGAGTGCCAGCGGTGCTGTTTCGGGACCTTCTAAAGTTGTCAGCTGCATGACGGCATCGGTTGAGTGTCTGGACGCGGTCGCTGAGCATCGGGTAGGGTTGTTCGCTCACGCCTTTGTGTGCATGGCCGACTTTGCTGGCATGTTCGCGGGGAGTTTCGTGTTCGCGCGATCGGCGATGCGGATGCGCGCTGTTCGGGTGAGCTCGTTACTATTACAAAACGATATCTGGGTGGGCTCGGGAACTTTTCCCTTGTTTCGCGCTGAAAAGTCAAACCCTGAAGGTGTGAGATGCGATACGTGGGTGGCCAAAAAGATAACGATTTGGTTACACTCGTATCAGAATCGTTATCAACCGGTTCCCGTTTCGCGGGTCCGCCGATAGAACAAGGAGAGATCGTAGTGGGTCGTCACAGCGTTGCCCAAGGCGAAGCATTCGAGTTCAACATAGATCTGTCGAAAGCCCCCGCGCCCGGTTCGAGGCGCGCCGCGCGCTTGGCCGCGCGTGCTCAGCAGGGGCTGAGCCAGAGCCTTCTCCATCCGGATTCGCCGCTTGGATACCTCGTGCGGCCGTTCACGGAGAACGAAGAGGAGGCTCACGCCGCAGCTGCCGCCGAGGCGCCGGTTCCCGAGGCTCCAGTCGAGGCGGCGCCGGTTGACGCACTCGTGGACGAGGAGCTGGCTTCGGTCGGCGCGACGTCGACGAAGAAGAGCCGTTTCTCCCTTTTTTCCCGCTCACGCGCAGCCGTTGTGGCGGTTGTCGCCGCCGCCTCCGGCATCGGGGGCATTGCTGCGGGCACGCTCTCGGTCGCCAATGAGAACGATGCCCACCGTTTGGACGCCACGGCCGGCGTCGCCCAGCTTGCTCCGGTTCAGGAAAAGGCGGCGAAGGCGACCTTCACCGTTTCCGTCGATGGCCAAAAGCGAACCGTCACAACCACAAAGCCCACGCTTTTGGGCGCTTTGGCCGACGCCGGAATAACCGTCGACGGCGACGACAAAGTCTCGCAGGAGATGTCCGCCCCGGTGTCCGACGGCTCGACCGTGACCATCACTCGCGTTGAGAAGAAGACGGTGACCGAGGACGTCGCCGACGCGCACAAGAGCAGCAAGGTCGATGACTCCAGCCTCGCCAAGGGTTCGACGGAGGTCAAGACCAAAGGCGTCGATGGCGTCACCGCCAACACCTATGAAGTAACGTATGAGAATGGCAAAGAGACCGGGCGCACGCTCGTCGTCTCGAGCGTCAAGGTTGCTCGTGTCGACGAGGTCGTCAGCGTCGGCACGAAGGAGGCTCCGCCCACCAAGACCGTCACCACTGGCGACGGAGGGACGGCAGAGGTCCCGTCTGGCGGCGCAACGCCCGCTCCGGCTGGCTCATCCCAGCAGATTGCGGCGTCGATGATGGGATCCTACGGCTGGGGCGGCGATCAGTTCTCTTGCTTGGTCAAGCTTTGGACCAAGGAATCGAACTGGAACTCGCACGCTCTCAACTCCTACTCAGGCGCCTACGGAATCCCGCAGGCCCTGCCGGGGTCGAAGATGGCCTCCGCCGGCGCCGACTGGCAGACGAATCCCGCCACCCAGATTAAGTGGGGACTCGGCTACATCAAGGGCCGCTACGGCACTCCCTGCGGCGCCTGGGGCCACTCCCAGAGCACCGGTTGGTACTGATCGGGACCCTTTGACGCCGATCGGAACCATCCGCATTTGACGAAAACGACATCCGCTTTGCTCGGGGCCAGCCACATTCGTGAGCTGGCCTCGACGCTCGGTATACGGCCGACGAAAACGCTTGGACAGAACTTCGTCCACGACGCCGGGACGGTCCGCCGGATAGTGCGCGACGCCGGAGTGCGGCCCGGCGACGTCGTTCTGGAAGTCGGTCCCGGCTTGGGGTCGCTCACTTTGGCCCTGTTGGAGGCCGGGGCCGTCGTGTGCGCCGTTGAAATCGATCCGGTTCTGGCCGGTGCGCTTGAATCGACGGTCGCGGCGCGCATGCCCGAGGCGGTCGAGCGGCTGGCCGTTGCCAATCTCGACGCCTTGGATGTAAAGGCCCCTTCGAATCTTCCCGTTCCCAGACGCCTCCAGAGCGAGGAAGGATGCCCGCACAGGGTTGCCGAACCGGCGCCGGAGACGGCTGAACCCGAGCCGGAGAGCGTGGATTTCGCCGGTGAGTCCGTGCGGACGGGTCAGATCCCCGCGAAGCCGCGGCTGTTTGCGAAGTCGACGCGGGGGGTCGCCGAGCCTTCGCGGCTCGTGGCCAATCTTCCCTACAACGTCGCCGTGCCGATATTTCTCAGCTTGCTCGAGGCGCTGCCCAGCATCCAGTCGGCGACCGTCATGGTCCAAGCGGAAGTGGCGGACCGTCTTGCGGCGCCGCCGGGCTCGCGCACATACGGCGTCCCCTCGGCAAAAGTCTCCTGGTACGGGGAGGCTGCGCGCGGGGCGAAGATCAGCAGAAACGTGTTCTGGCCGATCCCCAACGTCGATTCGGCGCTCGTGAATTTCAGGCGGCACGGCGCTTTGCCTCAGCCTCAGGCCGACGTCGCCGGGCTTGCGCTCGCCGGCGTCTCCCGTGAAGACGTGTTCGCCGTCATCGACGCGGCTTTTGCCCAGCGGCGCAAAACTCTTCGCGCCGCCCTTGCGACGTGGGCCGGAAGCGCCGCGCGCGCAGAAGATTTGCTCGTCGTCGCGGGAATCGATCCGAAAGCCCGAGGCGAACAGCTGAGCGTGTCCGAGTTCGCGGCGATAGCGCGCGCCGCGAATACGTTTGCCTGATTTGCGGCGGGCGCGCCCCGCGTTCGACGCAAGCGGGCCCCTGTGACGCGCTGAAAGCGCGTTCTTGGGTTCTCACAGTTTCGCGGTTTCCCGGTTTCGCGGGGTTTCGTCACAGGCTCACAGCCTCAAACGCCCCGTCGTCCGCCGTTTTCTGTGAACTGTTTTTCGCTGTCCGGATGGGAAATCAAAGGGACTCACACTAAGCTTGAGTGGGACGCACGGAGAAGGGAGCAGACGGTGGATCGCGCCATGCATGAGTTCTGGCTTAGAGCTGAAAGGCGCATTGACGCATCTCTTGCCCTGATTATGGCATCGATGCTGTGGCTCGTCGTCCTTCCGTTGACTGTGATGTTCACCGATCTTGAGTGGAGCCGTTTGACGGTTGTTCTCATGTTGGCCTCCATTCCCATATGCGCCACAGCTCTTTGGCCGTTGAAAACGGGACTTATGACTGTGAGGGCGATCGAGGAGCGTGACAGCGAGGAAGTGGCCCGTTGGCGGGAAACGCTGGTTCCGCCCGCCGAACCGCAGCTTGTGAAGGCGCGTCTGCGCCGAGTCCACTACCCGATGCTCACCGTCATCGCGGGGGCCGGCGCCTTCACCGCCGCCATCGCCCTCAATCGATGGGCGCATGCCCAAACCGCCGGAATGTCCAACTTCTCATTGGGGGTTGCACTCGGCGCCGTCGGCGTCGCCCTGGGGGCGTGCGTTCTCATGTTCGCCGGCAAGATTCGGCCGAGAGCCCTCCTGCTGGGCCTCATCTTGGTCGGGTGGGCCATACCCGTCGGCGGAGGCGTCGCCTCACTCGCCGTGATCATCGGGCGGCAGGATCTTGAATCCGCCTTGGCGGTTCGGGCCCTGACCGCGGTGAGCTATGTCATTTTTGGGCTCATCGGGATGCTTGTCTCACTGCTTCTCTTTGCTTTGTGGCTGGCGTGGCTCGGCAAGTTTGTGAGCGGAAAGAGCTTGGAAGTCAATCATCTGGCCAGGGCCGTTCCGGTCCTTCCCGAGGGGCGCGGCGCCGAGTCCGCGGCGGAATCGGAGTTCGACGCCGAAGACCTCGATGTGATCAAAAACGCGCTGTCGGTCCCGGGATCGGTGCACGCCGCTGTCACCGCCACCCTTTTGACGACGCTGGCCACGGTGGGCCGGGCGGTCGCCGAGACGAATGAAACGGCCGTCGTGACGATCCTCGGCGCGATTGCCGCATGCTGCGCCTCTCTTGCGCTTTACCTCGCCGTGAAGGTGTGAGGCCGCCGGGCGCGGCGGCCCCGCTACACTGGGCACGTGCAAGAAGTTCGCGTCGTCACGCCCTCCAAAGTCAATCTGGCCCTCAGAGTCGGATCGGCTCGGCCAGACGGCTTCCATCCCCTCGACACCGTCTTCGAGGCGCTTGACGTCCACGACGAAGTGATCGTCCGTCGAAGCGACTCTCTGAGCCTCCGCATGCAAGGGGAGGGCGCAGGCGCCCTTCCGGAAGACTCGACGAATTTGGCTCTCCGCGCGGCCACGGCTTTGCGCGAACGTTTCGGCGCCCCGGACCTAGGCGCCGAGATTACGGTCCGCAAAGCAATACCCGTGGCGGGAGGAATGGCGGGAGGGTCCGCCGACGCCGCGGGCGCCCTCGTTGCCCTCAACGCGCTGTGGGGCCTCGGCCTGTCGGGCGCCGACCTGATGGGCCTAGGGAGCGAGCTCGGCTCGGACGTTCCCTTCTGCATCATGGGCGGAATCGCGCACGGCACGGGGCGCGGCGAAATTCTCACCCCGGTGCATCCCGGCCGCGGGCACGCGTGGGTCCTCCTGACGAATCCCGTGGGGCTTTCGACGCCCGCGGTGTTCCGCGAATTTGACCGCATCGCTGCGGCGGCTGAAGGGGCTGGACCCGTCGCGGGGGAAGTTGCGGGAATTGAAAGGGCCGGCCGCGTCGGAGCCGGGTACGCGGGATCCGGCCGCGCCGCCGAAGCCGACGTCGCCGAGAACCCGGCGTCGACCCGGGAGCTGCGCGAGGCCGTGGCTCGCGGAGACCTGCAGGCGACGGCGGCGCTCATGGCCAATGACCTTCAAGCCCCGGCCTTTTCGCTGCGCCCGGATCTTGAAGACGTCGTCGAGCGAGCGAGTCGCTTTGGGGCGACGGCCATCCTTTCGGGCTCGGGGCCGACGGTCGCCCTCCTGGCCTCCGACGCCGCGCATGCCGATCGCCTCGCGATGCGGGCCGCGATCGAGTTTCCGAAACTTCGGGCGGTTCGTGCGAACGGACCGGCCGCCGGCGCCTGCGTTGCGGAGGCGAAGTGATGGCTCATCTTCTCGGAACGCAGGCGATCCGGCTGGAGTACCCCAACAGCGTCGTCCTCGATTCGGCAGCCCTCGGAATCGGGGAAGGGGACAGAATCGGCGTCGTCGGCCGAAACGGCGGCGGAAAATCGTCGCTTTTGCGAATCCTTGCGGGAACGCTCGACCCGACCGAAGGCCTTGTGACCCGGCGCGGAGGCCTGCGCATCGGCGTGCTTGAGCAAGACGACGCCCTCGACGCAGACGCGACGGTGGGCTATACGCTCGTGGGAGAGGCCGCCGAGCACGAATGGACCTCCGACCCCAAAATCCGCGACGTTATAGCGGGCCTCGTCGGAGACCTCGACTGGCAGGCGCGGGTGGGCACGCTCTCGGGCGGCCAACGGCGCCGCCTCGGACTCGCGGCCCTTTTGATCGGCGAGTGGGACGTTCTCATGCTCGACGAGCCGACCAACCACCTCGACGTCGAAGGGATTGCCTGGCTTGCGCGGCATCTGAAGAACAGGTGGCCCAAGAACGTCGGCGGACTCCTCGTCGTCACCCACGACCGTTGGTTTCTCGACGAAGTCGCGAACTCTATGTGGGAGGTGCACGACGGCGTCGTCGAGCCGTTCGAGGGAGGGTATGCCGCATATGTCCTTCAGCGGGTCGAGCGCGACAGGATCGCGGCGGCGGCCGAATCCAAACGTCAAAATCTCATGCGCAAAGAGTTGGCGTGGCTGCGCCGTGGAGCGCCCGCTCGCACGAGCAAGCCGCGTTTCCGCATCGAGGCGGCGAACCGGCTCATTGCCGACGTCCCTCCCGTCCGCGACTCCGTCAAGCTCACGCGCATGGCCGTGTCGAGGCTGGGCAAGGACGTCGTCGACCTCGAAGACGCGGGCGTTCGCTACGGAGACCGCGACGTGCTGCGCGAGATCACGTGGAGAATCGCTCCCGGCGAGCGCACCGCAATCCTCGGTGCCAACGGAGCGGGAAAGTCGACGCTTCTGGGCCTCGTCGCGGGCTCGATCGCGCCGACGTCGGGCAGAGTCAAACGCGGAAAGACCGTGAGGATCGGCATCCTCGACCAGCAATTCTCCGCCCTCGAGGAGATCGGCGGGGATCTGGTGAGGCAGGTGCTCGCGCGATACAAGACTTCTTACACGGTGGGCGAGAAGGAGATGACCCCTGCCCAGCTTCTCGAGCGCCTGGGTTTTTCCCGCGATTGCCTTTCCTCGCGTGTGTGCGAGCTTTCTGGCGGGCAGAGGCGGCGCCTTCAGCTGCTTCTCGTTCTCTTGTCGGAGCCGAACGTGCTCATCCTCGACGAGCCTTCGAACGACGTCGACACCGACATGCTCGCGGCCATGGAAGACGTCCTCGATTCATGGCCTGGAACGCTTATCGTCGTCTCCCACGACCGCTACCTCGTTGAGCGCGTGACGGACCGGCAGTACGCCATCTTCGACGGGCGGCTCCGGCACCTTCCCGGCGGCGTCGACGAGTATCTCGAGTTGAGCGACGCCGCGAAAGCGGGATCTGAAGGCGGCGCCCCGAAGAAGGCCGCCGGCGGCAGCGCGCCGAAGGCCCCAGGGAAAAGCGTCGGATCGGCGAAAACGGGGGGGGGAGGCTCGGCGAAAACGGGGGGAAGCTCGGCCGCGGAGCGGAGCGGGGCCGAGCTGTCGGGCGCCGGACGGCGTGCGGCCGAGAAGGAAGTCAACTCAATCGACCGGCGGCTCGCCAAACTTGCGGACAAGGTGGCGCAGATGCACGCACGGATGGCCGAACACGACCAGAGCGACTACGTCGGCCTGCGCAAACATGCCGACGATCTGCGCGATCTCGAGGCTGAGGTCGCCGAACTCGAAGACCGCTGGCTCGAACTGAGCGAAAAGCTCAACGATTAATCACTTTGCAAAGTGTTTATGCGTGTGTGATGATTGAAGCGTGAATGAGGACAAACTCCTAGCGGAGACCGCCCGCATGTTTCGGGTTTTGGGAAACGAGTCCCGTTTGCTCCTTCTTTCACTTGTGAGTCACGAAAACAGGCCGGTTTCGGCTCTTGCCGAGGCGGCGAAGATGAGCCAGCCGCTCACATCGCAACATTTGCGGATCCTGCGCGACGCCGGGCTCCTTGAAGCGGATCGCCGCGGCAAGGAAGTCATCTATCGGATCTCCGACTGCCACGTTGAACACGTGGTGCGCGATGCGATCGCCCACGCGCGGGAAAACGCATGAAGAAAGGAAAACTATGAGCACTGCCGACCCCCACGCTCACCACACCGTGGCCGAGCACGCCCATGGAGAAGGTTGCGGCCATGAGGCCGTTCAGCACGGGGACCACGTCGATTACGTCCATGACGGGCACCGCCACGCCCAGCATGGCGACCACTACGACGAGCACTGAAAACTCGCCGGGCATCGAAGCTCAGACAAGCTAGAAGGCTCGACAAGTCGAAATAGGCTCACACAAATGAAGGGGGAGGGCCCACGCCTTTTCGTGGTCCCTCCCCCTTCTGCATTCTTCGGCGGTTCGAGCCGCCTCGGCTCGTTCGCCTCAGCTTGATCGGCTCGGTTCGCCCATTTCAGTCGAGCCTCGCAGATTCAGCTCGAGCCTCGCAGATTCAGCTCGAGCCTCGCAGTGCCCTGACGATCTTGACCCGTTCGCCCGTGCGCAGGATCGAGTTCTCATAGATCTTCCCCGCGAGTGCGGCGAGGAGAGGAATAAAGGCGATGTTGACGGCGAAAGCGACCAGCTGCTGCCAGACGGGCACGCCGCCGAGAGCCGTCCGCATGATCATAGTCGGCGGGGAGACCAAGGGAATGAACGACATGACCTCGCTGGCCGTGGAATCCGGTTGGGCCGGGATGTAGTAGAGAGCCGCATACATGGGTATCATCAGCCCGAAGATAATGGGCGTCTGAACCCCGCCGAGGTCTTCCTGGCGCGATACGGTCGAAGCCAAGGCTCCCGTGAGCCCCGAAGCCGTCAGATAGCCGACGACGGTCCATGCGAGGAACGTCGGCAAGAACGTCCAGACTCCGAGCTTTCCAAGCGTTCCGAGATCAGGCAGCAGCCCCGCCAAACCCAGCCCTCCGACGATTCCGACCATATAGGCGGCGAAGACCACGAGCATCCCCGCGCCGATGCCGAGGATTTTCCCAAGCAGGAGGACGCGCGGCTTGACCGTGGTGAGAAGGATTTCCACCACTCGACTGGCCTTCTCTTCGACGACGCCGGCCGAGAGAACGCCGATGCCGGTGAAGATCATGACCATCAGGAGGGAGATGCCGAGAGAGCCCATCACAAAGCCGAAGGGATTGCCGTCCGCGCCGTTTCCCGTGACTTCTGGGGGAGTGGTGTCGACGTCGTTCTTTCTGAGGAAGTATCCTCCGATCGCCCCGCCGATGAACATGAGGGCCACGACGATGCCGGTGGAAACCTGTATGGCCTTCGACCCCAAAAGCCTGGTGAATTCGCGTTTGAAGATGAGGGAAAGAATCATCGGGCTGCGTCCTTCCTGCGGCCGAAGATGCCTCGTCGGCCCTTTTGCGTGGGTTCCTCGGGTTGCGCGGCGACCACCACGTCCTTGAACAGATCGGCGAGGTGGGGGCGCCGGGGTGCGAATTCGCGGACCGGCCCGGCGGACAGCGCGGCCTGGAGCAGCGCCTGGTCGTCGATCCCTTCGGAGTCGACGACCACGCGGGTCAATCCATTTGCGCTGGGGGCGTCGGACGTTCCCTCGAGGGGATCGGGCTGCGGCTTGACGCCCGCCGAAGACAAAGCGGCGTGAACCCTGTCGGGGCCCGCCGAAACGGCCAGCGCAATCTGCGGCCTGCCAGCGTTGCGCAGCTCGTGGATTGTGCCTTCTGCCACGATCGACCCGCGGGAGACAATGCCGACGCGGTCGCACAACCGCTCGACGAGATCGAGTTGGTGGGAGGAGAAGATGACGGGAACGCCGGATTTCGCCTTGTCTTTGAGGACCTGGCTCATCACGTCGACCGCCACCGGATCGAGGCCGGAAAACGGCTCGTCGAGAACGAGGATGATGGGATCGTGGACGAGGGCCGCCGCCAGCTGGACGCGCTGCTGATTGCCGAGGGAAAGCTTTTGCACGTTGTCGTTTCGCCTGCCTGCCACTCCCAGCCGATCGGTCCATTGCTCCGTCGCCTGCGCCGCCTCGGCTTTGCCCAGTCCATGGAGCCGCGCAAAATACTCCAGTTGCCTTCCCACCTGCATTTTGGGGTAGAGACCGCGCTCCTCCGGCATGTAGCCGATTTTGCGGCGGACGTCGTCGTCGACCTCCTTGCCATTCCATGAAACCCGGCCTGAATCGGTGGAGAGCACACCCAGCATGATCCGCATCGCGGTCGTCTTGCCTGCGCCGTTCGATCCGACGAAGCCAAATATCTCACCAGGCTGGACTTTGAGGCTGAGACCCTTCAACGCTTGCAACGTCCCGAAGGACTTATTGAGATCCTGAACTTCCAGCATGTTTCATGTTTACCACAACGGCTGACGAGGAGCACGCCTCATTCGACGCAAGGTTTGCCGCCGAAAGGCAGGAAAGGGAGCGTCTGTGCGAGCTCCGGCGCCGAAAGGCTGGGCGGGGGCGCATGCGCCGAGAAGCGGGGCAGGGGTTAGCGCCGGCGAAGAGGCAGGGGTTGGCGCCGACGAACAGGCAGGGGTTGGCACCGGCGAAGAGGCAGGGGTTGGCGCCGACGAACAGGCAGGGTTGTGCCGAAAGGCGGGCAGGCGAAGTGGATGGCGAAGTCCTTTTAGAAAGCGATGAAAGGGCTCGGATCGGGCGACGAGTAGAAGTGAGGGGCGGGCGACGAGTAGAAGTGAGGGGCGGGCGACGAGTAGACGCGAGGATCGGGCGACGAGTAGACGCGAGGATCGGACGACGTGGAAGCGAGGACGAGAAAGCGTCCGCCGACCGGCAGCGAGGCTGCCATCGACGGACGCTCGACCTTTCGTAAAGAGAGAATGAGTTGCGCCTCAGCGTGTCTGGAGCTGTGGATCCTTTTCCATGCCTCGAAGGCCGAGATAAAGCAGGTTCGTCACCTGGGCGGCGACGAGTTTCTTATCCACCTGCATGTTCTCGCTCCACCACTGACCTATCTGTCCGACGCCGCCGGCGAGGATCTGCCCGTAGACGGGCGCCGATGCGGGATCGAGCCCCTGCTTCTCCAGAAGCGGGGCGAGGAAAACGGTGACTTGGTCTGCGATGTCGGCCATGACGGTCTCGAAGGTCTCGCTCCTGACGGCGGTGGGCGACTGGTGGGCGAGCAGATGGAATCCGTCGGCGTTCTCCTCGATGAAGTCGAGAAGGGTGACGACGATTCCCTCAAGGACTGCCCGCGCGCTGTGTTCGGGACGCATCTGAGACCGCAGGATGTCGGAAAGGGCCTTCACCTCGCGGTCGACGATAACCTGGTAGAGGCCTTCCTTCCCTCCGAAATGCTCGTAGACGATGGGCTTGGAGACGCCTGCCGCACTCGCGATTTCTTCGACGGAGACGGCATCATAGCCTCGAGTTCCAAAGAGCTGGCGGGCTACGCGGATCAGCTGTTCACGGCGCTCGGCTCGGGACATCCGCACGCGCCGGGGTGACGAAGAAGAATTTGCGCTCATGTATCAATTATTGCAGTAAAAGCCGCTGTTTACTTCAGTCCGAAGGAGGATCTCTCCCCATTGCCACTCCGCTTTGACGCCGAACGGATCGTGCGACCGTAAAAAACGCTCGCTTTTCAGCGTGTGGATGCGCGGGCTCGTCCGCTCCGTCAAATGCCCGCCATTTCGCGCATCGTGGAGGGGAAGGGCGAGACGGGCCAGGCTTGGCGCCGACCGCGGGCGAAGGCGGCTGGCCGAGGCCGAAACCTCAACATATCGTTTCGCTCAAAGGAAAGAGCTTCGCTTCCGGTGAACAGTGAGACGTCAGCCCAGGCGTCCTCAGCCCGACTCTCGGACGGCTTTCCGACTTTGGGATGACTTTTCGCGGACGCGCCTATACAATCGTCCGGGTGATCCGCCCTGGTGTAATGGCAGCACAGAGGTCTTTGGAACCTTTTGTCCGGGTTCGAATCCTGGGGGCGGAGCAGATGCGGCGCACGGTCGGCGTCGCTGCGCGGACGGCGTAGGCGAAACTCTCAGGCAGCGGTTAAACTTGGTCTATGACCACAGGAAGGGGCCTACTGTGAGCAGACCGCATCCGGCTGCCGTCGTCGTTCTAGCCGCCGGTCAGGGAACCAGGATGAAATCCGAGATCCCCAAAGTCCTCCATCCCATGTGCGGCCGCACGCTCCTCGGCCACGCGATCTTCGCGGCGCGGGGGCTTGCCCCCGATCACATCGCCGTCGTCGTGCGCCACGAACGCGACCGCGTCGCCGCACACGCCGCCGAATGCGATCCCGGGATCACGATTGCAGACCAGGACGAGATCAAGGGCACGGGCAGAGCCCTCTGGTGCGGCTTGCGCGCCCTCCCGGCCGATCTTTCGGGGCCGGTCGTCGTGACTGCGGGGGACACTCCTCTGCTTTCGGCCGACGTTTTGTCTCGCCTTCTGGGACGGCACGAAGGCAATGCGGTCACGGTTTTGACAGCCGTCGTGCCCGATCCCACAGGCTATGGCAGGATCGTCCGCGACGCCGAAGGGGCCGTCGCCGGCGTCGTCGAGCACAAAGACGCGACGCGGGAACAACGTGAGATTGCCGAGATCAACACGTCTACGTACGTTTTCGACGCCGACTTCCTTCGCGAGGCCGTCGGAGGGCTCGACACCGAGAACGCGCAGGGCGAGATGTACCTGACCGACGTCGTGGCGAAGGCCTATGAATCCGGCGCAGGGGTCGGCTCGTACGTCGTCGAGGACTCGTGGCTCGTCGAAGGGTGCAACGACCTCGTCCAGCTGGCGGCTCTGCGCGAGCAGATGAATCGGAGGACCCTCGAGGCGTGGATGCGCGCCGGGGCGGCGATCGTCGATCCCGCGACCACGTCGATTGACGTGACCGTCACTTTGGCGCCGGATTGCCGGGTCCTGCCCGGAACGGGGCTCTACGGGACGACGTCGATCGCGAAGGGCGCCCTCGTGGGTCCGGGCGAGTTCACCGACGCCCTCGTGGGCGAGGGGGCCGATGCGCGCCACGTCGTGGTTCGCGACGCGGCCGTGGAGGCGGGGACTGCGCTTCCGCCCTACACAGTGCTGACCGGGGGCGCCAGGGCCGCCGGCGTTTCCGAATAGCGAGGGGAACTATGACCGGAATGCGGATGGCGAACGACAAACGCCTCGTTCTCGTAAGCGGCCGGGCGCATCCGGCATTGGCGAGGGAAGTCGCGGACGAACTGGGAATCGACCTTTTGCCGGTCACCGCCTACGATTTCGCCAACTCTGAGATATACGTCCGTTTTGAGGAGTCGGTGCGCGGGGCGGACGTGTTCATCCTCCAGTCCCACGCCGATCCCATCAACACGTGGCTCATGGAGCAGCTCATCATGGTCGACGCCGCCAAGCGAGCCTCGGCCAAGCGAATCACCGCCGTGGCCCCTTACTACCCGTACGCCCGCCAAGACAAGAAGCACAAGGGGCGCGAGCCGATCTCAGCCCGTCTCGTGGCCGACCTGTTCAGGACGGCCGGCGCCGACCGCATTATGTCCGTAGACTTGCATGCCGCGCAGTCTCAGGGTTTTTTCGACGGTCCCGTCGACCACTTGTGGGCGATGCCGACCCTGGTCGAATACGTTCGCGGACGCATCGACGTCGGCAGCGCCGTGGTTGTCTCTCCCGACGCCGGCCGGATCAAGGTGGCCGAGCAGTGGGGCAATCGGCTCGGGGGCGTGCCTCTCGCGTTCGTGCACAAGACGCGCGATCTCACTCGCCCCAATCAGGCGACGGCGAACCGCGTGGTCGGTGACGTCTCCGGGCGCACCGCCGTGATCGTCGACGATCTCATCGACACTGCCGGAACCATCTGCGGCGCGGTGCGCATCGTGCTGGAGGCGGGGGCCAAGGACGTCATCGTCGCCGCCACCCACGGGGTTCTCTCCGATCCGGCGACCCAACGTCTGCGTGAATCGGGGCTGCGCGAGCTCGTCGTCACGGACACGCTTCCCATCGGCCCGGAAAAGCGCTTTCCGGCCATGACGGTGCTTCCGATCGCACCGGTTCTGGCCCGCGCCATCGACGAAGTCTTCGAGGACGGGTCCGTCACGAGTCTTTTCGACGGCGCGTACTGACCCGGCTCGCTCCTATGTTTCCGTCTGATTTCGGCGGAGTCTAGGGCGGAAACTGGCGTGAAACGTGGCCTCCTGTTTGGTCAAGGCCTCCCGGTCGGTGTCAATGGCAAGTTGATGTGACATACGTATCCGAAGTTTGCTCTGGTTTTTGAGAAACCCCCAGTTTTCTTTCGCGAATCTGAGTTTTCCTTTGTATTCCGCGGATTCTTTGGGTAATCTGCGATAAAGCGGGGATCAATCGGGGAGAGCTATCCATCATTGATACTTTGTGAAGCATCTCGGCAAACAAGCTTATTT
>ERZ772968.18-NODE-18-length-67996-cov-8.359680_pt1 | contig 67996 bp, 56 predicted proteins | sample MGYA00580674_ERZ772968 | MGnify/ENA primary metagenome ERZ772968 (study PRJEB29015, sample SAMEA2737940) | human oral metagenome | biome: human oral; feature: human-associated habitat; material: dental | place: China | collected 2138 ...
CCACCGCGAGGAACAGCGGAAGCGCAGGGGGGCACGCCCTGCGCCCGAGGTAGAGCGGGAACGCAGGTCGGCGGATCGCGTTGGCGAGGGCGTCGATCAGTCCGTCGGGGCCTTCGACGAAGGCGGCGAACACCGCGTCGGACCAGTAGAAGCGGTCGGAGAGCGGCATCGCGGTCTTCCCCCTATGGGCTGTGTGGAAGTCGCGCAGCAGCTCGCCCGGCTGGTCGATCCGCACGGCCATGCGCAGCTGCGCGAGGTCCTCGATCGGGTCCGTCCTCCTGCGCCCCTGGGCGGCGGCGAGCAACCCGACGATCCCGCTTTTCGTGGGGAACGCCTCGGTCGATCGCCGTGTGAACCGGCTGGAGGAGCCCCATGACTGCAAGGGGCCCGCCAGTCTCAGTACCAGGACTTCGCTCATTGCTGCCCTCGAAGAGCGTCAACGGCGGCGCCGCCCAGGTCGACGAGGCGGACCTGCTGGCCGAGTTCAGCGATCGGCTCGGCCTTGTGCGTGGTCCACGCCACCAACGAGGCCTTCGGCGTCATCCCGGTCAGTGCCCGCATGTCCTTCTCGAATGCGACGAGCCGCTTGACAGCGGGTCCCGCGAAGCCCTTCTTCGTACCGTCGCCCGCAGCTTTTGCGGAAACGGGTTCCTCGAACGCGCCGACGAGGTTGATCGGCTGGTCGTCCCGCACTTGGACGACGACGGCGTCGGGGAGGGTCCGGTTCGCGAAGGTCGTGACCTTGCCCGTGGGCATAGCGCGCACGAAACTGTCGATGAACAGCTTGATCGCGTCGTCAGCGGCGTCCACGGAGCCGAGGTTCTCCTCGAGCAGGTCGACGTTGATCGTCGCGTAGCGGTAGACGGTGGCCGAGGCGAACTCGATGGTGCCGATCATCCCGGCGCCCTCATCGGCTTCGTCGTCACGCTTCTTCTCGTCGTCGACGGCGGTGTAGTAGTCGTACTCGGACTCGACCTCGCCCACTCCCAGGGCGTGTGCGACCTGGCAGGCGGCGTCGACGTTGAGGGAATTGGGTTCGGCGACCATCCGCCCGAAGAGCGCGATGCTGATCGAGTGGTCCGTGTCGACCAGGGTCTTCGGTTTGAGGGCTTTGAACGCCTTCTTCCGGTCCTCGGCGTCCGCCACGGAGACCAGCGCCTCGGCGAGGTGCTCGATCTGCTTCGCCGAGAGGAAGACGAGGAAACCCGCTTCTTTGAGTTTCTGGTCGGTCGTCTCCTCGTTCTTCTTGCGCTTGGGCTCGGTGAGTTTGAACCCTATTTCGACCAGGCCCATTTCCGCGAGCTCCGCGGCGCTCTGGGCCAGCTGGGGGGCACGTTCGACGATCGCCGCCCTCACCAGTTCGACGACGAGCTTGGTGCGGATCCCGCGGTTCCCCTCCGGGGCGCGCTTCTCGAAGTCCTCCCGCGTCGCGCGCTTGATGGCCTGCGAGGAGATGCGCATCCGTCGAACTCCTCCGAAGGTCGCGGTCTTGGGCGCCCCGGTGTCGTCGCGGTTGGGGTTCGAGGGGGGAAGGGTCTGCAGGACGTGAATATCGATAAAACGAGACATTGAAGGTGTTCCTTTCGGTGTGCGTCGTTGCTAACAAATGGGGGGTGTCGTTACTCCGAGGCCTCATCCTCGGCGCTTTCGGCGGGAATGGGGGCGCGCGCGAATTGCCGCCCCCATCGGCGGGTGACTGCACTGCGACGTCGGGGGATCTGCCACTCGAAGAGGTCGGCGGCGAGGAGTCCGTAGTCCATGGGGATCTCCGCCGCCTCGAGCAGATCGACGATGCCCCGCAGGTGGTGGGAAAGGGCACCGAAGGTCTGCGCGGCGACCACGGAGGACAGGCGCCGGTACACGGGGGTCTCCTCGGGGCGTTTGTCACCCCTCCCCTTCTCGGCCAGAGCGCGCACCGCCGAGCCGAACGACCGGGGAGTCTCCTTGGCGTCGACCATGTGCATGGGCGCTGCGTTGGAGCCCTGGTGCCTGGCCCACAGCGTCAGGGCGGTGTGGACCGCGTTCTCCCCCCAGGACGGTCTCTGATCACTCAGTTCCGGCCTCTGGGATTCGAGCGTGTAAGCCCAGATCGATGGGACGGCTCCGACCTCCTTGCCTGCGCCGTGCCGCAATTGGGCGCGGGCGGCCATGGCCGATGCTTCCCTCCCGTTGAGTCGGCGCGGGATCACCCACTCCACCCATTTCCTCACTTTCTCAGCACTCTCCCAAGAACGGTTGAGCACGGCAGTCTCGGGGCACGGCTTCGATGCGGAGTCCGCCTGCCGGGCGCCGGCCTCTTCACCAGTCATTTCTCGCCTTCTTTCACTTGGTCTTCGGTTCTGGGCATCGTCTTGTTCACGGCCGCCCACAGGAAGTTCTCCGCAATGCCGGTGTTCATGAAGACCATTCCCGTGTCGCGGCCGATCGTCGCACTGGGCGGGGCCTCATCCACCAGGCGTTTGGCGAGGAGCCTCACGATGCGCCTCACCTCCCCGTGCCACTCGCCGCGCGACGCATCCACATCGGAGTCCCCATCGAGTCGGGCGAGCCACCGGCGGAACGGGTCGTCGACGAGGGCGAAGAACTGCTCCTTCGCACGATCCCGCGCCCCGTCGCCCGCGCCCTCGCCGCTCTGGCCGGCTGCCCTGGCCAGGTTCGCGGCGAAAACACCGACGCGCGAGGCCACCTGCTCCGTGCCCCTCACCTGGCTGTCAATGAGATCGGGGAGGCCTGGCCCCTTTTCTTTGAGGAGCGCCGTCGAAAAGCTGAGTTCGTCGTGGTACAGGTCCTCGAAGGTCGCCTCCTGCGGCCCGTAGGTGACGCCAACGGCTTCGACCTGGATGCACGTTGGATACCCGTCATCCTCCTCCCGCTCAATCCCCTCATGGAAATCCAGCGTCCCAGAAGAAAGGAACTCGTCTTGCTTCTTCTTGTCGAATCCCTCAACAACCCCCAGTCCGGGCAGTATCCCTGGCAGATTCCGCCAAAGCGCCCGGCCCGGCTCGTGCTTCCTCGGCATGTAGGTGTGCTCGCGGAACTTCTTCGACTGCGGCATTGAGTAGCGCCATAGGCTCATCGGCTCGAAGCGCTGCATGTTCTGCGGGGCCAGTTTGTCGCCCTGCGCCAGGACGACCCCCGTCACCCCGCTCCTGTCGCCGACCAGGCGGATGCGCCTCGAGTGCCACGTGAACAGCCGCGGAATGCTGATCCCCGCAGGGTCAGGGTCCCCGTCCCGGCTGTAGTCCCGACGTTGCGCGGTTTCGACGTCCTCGGCCTCCCACGTGCACGTCCCCTTGTCCCCCATGGGGTCCGGGCCCTGCAAGGACCCCGAGTCGAATGGGACGAGGTTGAGGACCAGTGTCTCGTCGAGGTTCTTGCCCTTGAGCAGAACCGTCCCCGTCTGCCCGCACCACGAGGGGCCGATCGGGTAGCCCTTCCCGCCCTTCACATCGGGATCGCCCACCGCGCCCGACCGGATACCGGAGGGGTCGTAGGCGTGGGCGTGGACCAGCCAGAGGGCCGCCTCGTCGGCGGCGATGCGCGCGATGGCCCGGGTGTGCCGGGTCGTGAAGAACTGCTCTCCATTGGGAATGTCGGCGATGATCTTCTCCAGCCCGGACACCGCGCCTTTCGCGGTGCGCAGGTCAGGAGTCTGCATGAAGGGACGGGGCCCGCCGAAGAGGTAGAACCTGTCGCGCCACCGTTCCAGGTAGGCGAGCGCCTCGTCGGTGGGGGCGCCGGCGTCCCATTGGCCCCTCCAATCCTTCGCTGATTCAAGGGAAGCCACGCGGTAGCACACCGCCAACAGGATCCTTTGGATCGCGATCTTCTGAGTGGGGAGCTCGCAGGCGAGATCCGCGATCTCGTTCGTGTTGCGGAACACGTCGAGCAACCCCATTTTCTCGACGCTCCCGTCGAGCAGCCGGACGGGGATCCACGCCTCGTCCAGCAGGTTGTAATCAGGGTCCGTCATCGGCCCCGCACCTCCAATCCTCTCTCCTGGGTGTATACGAGGTGGCATCCGAGAAGGTCCCGCTCCAACCGGGTGGACCCCTCGTCGGTCTTGTGCATCGCCAGGACCAGTTCGCCGCGGAGCAGCGGGTGCTCCAGGCACTCCCAGTCCCTGGTGGCCTCATCGTCCCAGATGGCGCACGCAACTGCGTCCACCACTTCGTCGATCGTTTTCCCGTTCTCGTGGAACGGCCACGGCGGCAGCGAGACGCTCCACGTGCGCATCTCCCGCACGAGGCCGGGACTGGGCCAGGTGCTCACGTCAATGGGGACGGTCTCCCCGTCGGCGTCGAGCTGCCAGGGCGGCTTGATGGGGACGCAACCCATACCGGTATCGACCGCGACCAGGAGAACGGGGATCTGGTCCTCGGAGTCCCTGACGGCGGCCTGCGCGGCGGCTTGCCGGCCTTTGGGGGCGCCGTCCCCGGTTGAGGCGTTGCCGACGAACGACTCCTCGAGTCTGCCCGCGTCCCATTGCGGGAGCCTGGGGCCGGTGAGGCACCACGTTCTCGCACGATCCACCGCGGTATTCGCGTTATTCCGCGCCTCCCGCTCCGCCTCGTGGAGCGCCCCGGCCCAGGTGGCGGGGCCGACCGCCTCGTCCGAGTAGGCGAGTTGGGTGAGTTCCGCGTAGTCTGCGGGCCGCTCGACTCCGATCCGCCCGCGGTCCGCCAGGACGCCGAGGGCGCGGAGCACGTGGGAGCGCTCGTAGACGACGTCGGTCCCACCCGAGTATGCCCACGGCGCTGACCCCGTGTCGGCGACCATCACGTGGCAGCGGGCTTCCCGCAGCGGAGCTGAACGCTCCCTGCCGGGGTGGCGGTGGAGCCGCCCGATCCTCTGCAGCACGAGGTCCATGGGCGCGGGGTCGGTGACCATCACGTCGAAGTCGACGTCGAGGCTCTGCTCGATGACCTGGGTGGCGACGACCACGTGCCTGCGGGGCCGCGCAGCGCTGTCCTTGCCGAAGAGGCGCAGCATCCGCTCGTCGCGCGCCGCCCGGTCACTCGCGATGAAGCGGGAGTGCAGCAGCGTCACCCCGTCCGCGCCGAAGTGCGGGGCGAGGGCGTCGTAGGTGGCCTGCGCGTCCTTCACGGTGTTGCGGATGACGACGGCGCACCCGCCCTCGGCGAGCGCCTCGTCGAGCACGGGCACGAGGTCCTGCGGGGACTGCGCGACCAGCGGGAGTATCGTTCTGCGCGCCTCGGGGCCCCCGCCTCCGACGACGTGGACATCGACTTCCTGCCCGCCCCGGGGAACCGTGGTGAGCACGGGGTACCCGATATCCCCGTCGAGGCGGGCACTGTCGTCGACCTCGCGGCGGCACCGGCCCTGCCTGTACGCCTCGGCGAGTTCGATCCTGCGCTCCGCCGGAAGGGTCGCCGAGAGGAGGACCACGGGGATCCCGTACATCCCCAGCCAGGTGAGCGCAGCCTTCAAGTAGGTTCCCATGTAGGTGTCGGCCGCGTGGACCTCGTCGAGGATCACGGCTTTCCCCATCAGCCCCAGGTGGCGGACCAGGACATGGCGCGATTTGAGCGCGGTCAGCAGGACCTGGTCGATCGTGCCGATCACGACGGGCGACAGGGTGGCGCGCCACCGACCGGCCATCCACGCGCTGGCGCGGAGAGAGGAGTAGTCCTCCCCGGAACTCCCCTCTTCCTCGTCGTGGACCTGCACCGGGTACCCGCGGTCGCGGTCCAGCAGTGCGACGAAGGCGTCGTTGAGGTCGTTCTTGCCGTGGGCCAAGTGGATGCCGAGGCGCTGCGGGCTGTCGCCCAGCAGGTTCGTCAACCATTTCGTGGCGCGCTCGAACATGGCGTTGGTGGTCGCCTGCGTGGGCAGCCCGATGAACACGCCCTGCAGCCCCCGGGAGCGGACCATCCGCTCGGCGACGGCGAAGGCGAGTTCGGTCTTCCCCGACCCCGGCGGCGCCTCGACGATCATGAGGTCGGGGTCGGCCTCCTCAGCCAGCCTCACCGCTGCGATCTGGGCGTCGGTGGGGGCGATCGCCGGCCCCCAGCCGAAGCGGTGGCGGTAGTACGACTCGGGGGAACCACCAGCAGTGGCGGGCACCGTCATCGGGCGGGGCATGTCGGCGAGCCCCCACCCGAGCTCGACGCGCTCCCACTGCTCGTCCGCGGTGAGTTCCCGCTCCCGTCCGGCTTGGGGGCGCAGGGGGAAGTAGTCCTCGTTCGAGGCGATCCAGTCGGCGATGACGACTGCCGAGGCGTAGGCAGAGGCGACCGCGATCGGAAGCCGGGGGAGCGCCGTCCGCGCTGGGGATTTCAGTGGGAAGCCGCTGCGACGGGCCATCCACTCGATGAGCTCCTGACGGGACTGCTCCCAGCGCGGCTCTTTCTGCGGGCGGCCGAGTTCGCCCTTGTAAGCCTTGCGCGCCTGCCCCACCAGCGACCGTTTCGGGTAGCGCCCGTGGTGGACGCCGATGATCGCCGCCCATTTCGACGCGCGCTTCCGGTCCCCGCCCCCCTCTGCAATCGCATCGACGAGCGCGAATTGACTGGCGAAACCGTGGGGCAGAACCCCACGGTCCGGCACCTCCTTCCGCAGTGGGACGCGGACGCCGTGGGCGCGGACGAAGTCGGCGAGCGGGCCGTGCTGGCAGCAGAAGGGCAGCGACGCTTTCCCCACGTCGTGGACGCCCGCCAGGAAGACGAGGCTGGTGCGCGCCTTCGCCTGGTCGCCGCCCCACACGGAGGCCAGGAGCGCGCGGTGGTGCTCGCTGAGGTAGGAGTCGAAGAGCCTGCCCGCCACGTCGGCCGCGTCCATCAGGTGCTGTGGGACGGACAGCCAGTCAGTGGGGTTCCGTTTGCCGCTCTTCGCCCAGAAGGAGCGGGTGAGCCCGGACAGCCCCTCGGCGGTCAGACCGGGTTCGGCCCGCGGGAACTCCGGGGGCGGCGGCGCAGCGGCCACTACTGGTGCCTCCACGACCTTGCCATCGACTTTCCGGGCCATATTGCTCTCCCTCTCAGCCCTGAGACGAAATCCGTTTCATAATAACCCTCTTCGCCCGGAAGTGGGAGAGGTTCCTCACACTTCCGGGCGAAGACGGGTCAGCGCGAACAGTACCAGCAGGGGTCGAAGCCCTCCGCCGCCGCCTGGGCCACCGAATCGGGGGTGAAACCGACGAGCCGCCGCGACCGGACGATCTCGGGCAACTGGCAGTTCGCGTTCACGTTCGCGACGCGGTGGTACTCGCGGGTTTCACGGTTCCCGACGACCACACGACCGATGGGGGACGAAATCCAGTAGCTCATGGCTACTCCTCTCTGCGGGTTGCACAACCCACACCAGACGAGGAGCCGGGATAGACTGGGGGCGCTTGCTCAAAGCACGAGCCGTCCCGGCTCCGCAGGGCCCGCCGTTTGCCGACGGTGGGCCCTTGTGTTTTCCAGGCCGGGCGGTTGCCCGACAGACAACATAGTACCACCATGAGAAAAAGTTGCAAGCCCAAGTTCAATAAAGAAGGGCCCCGCGGAGGCGGGGAATACGGAGAACCAGTCGGATGACTGTGCAAACCCAACGGCTCACCCCCGCGCGCACGGACATACCGGGCACCGCCACGAGCGTTGGCAGCGCTGGTGGGCGTTCAAGCCCCGTGCGCCCCGGGGAAAACAATGCGAGACACAGAGCCGCTCCCTCGCTCGCGCCCCCAGTATCCCATGAATCAACGCGATCCCCCTTCTCACCCCTCCCCCCGCGCGCCCCTGAGCGTTTTTGGGTATCCGCTGCCAGAATGGGAGCATGTCGAACTCTGAGGCCCAGGAGAGGGCGTCGCTTCGTCCGGCTCGCAAGCCGTGGTGGCGCTCCAGGAAGGCGCACGCCGCCCACGGGGGCGGCGGGCGGGTGCTGCTCGGCGGGCTCGGCCTGTCCTACAAGGATCCGTCGTCGGGCGCTCCCCTGCTGGACGGAGTGGATGTCGCCTTCCGGGCCCGGCGGATCACGGCGGTGCTGGATCCGTCCGGCCTGCGCTCCCGCGCCCTGTTCCTGGTGCTCGCGGGCCTGGAGGACCCGGACTCCGGCCGCGTGGTGTCCGCCAAGCCCCGTTCGGCGCGCCAGCGGTGGGCGGGGCGCATCGGGGCCGTCGCCCTGCTGGGGGCGCGCGACACCCTCGACAGGGATCTCACGATCCGGCAGAACATCCTGGCGCCGCTGGCCGCCACGGGATCGGTGGCGGACTGGGACAACCTGGTGGGTGCGCTGGAGCTCACGGGCCTGCGCACCAAGGTGGACGCCCGCCCCGCCGAACTGGCGCCGTTGGAGCGCTTCAAGGCCACGGTGGCGCGCGCGATCGTGTCGGGCGCGGAGGCGTTCCTGGTGACGGAGCCTCCGGTCCTGCCCGCCCACGACGTCGAAGAGCTGGTGGGGCTGCTGCGGGCCGTGGCCGACGCCGGGTGCGCGGTCGTCGTGGCCACGCGCCACCCGGAGACCGCGCTGCGCGCGCACCGCGTCATCATGCTGGCCAACGGCACCGTCTCCTTGGACGCCGCGCCGCCCACGCTCGACGCCATCGACGCGTCGCTCGAGCGCTCCCCGGAGGATCCGAAGAACCTCCTGGGCCCCATCCCCTCCGCCTCCCCCCTCTTCTACGAGGCGGGCGCCGCCGGGGCCGACGACGAGGAGGACCCGGGCTCCGTCGCGTGGCACTCCCTCAACGTGGTGGATCCGGCGGATCCGGCGCCGCTGTCGAGTGTGGCCACCTACGACGAGATCGACGAAACGGCCACGTACACGGGCGCCATCCCCGCCACCACCGCCACCGGGGAGGACACCGACGTCGACGACTTGATCGTTCAGGCCAAGAGGATCCTCTCCGACCTGCCCGGCTCCATCGCCCCCGAGGACTGAGGCCCGCCCCCTGCGCCGACGAGGCGGGCGCCGCCGCGCGCGAGCAGACCGCTTCGCCCCTGACGCCCAGGAATCGACGGGGCGCGCGCCGCAGGAGCAGGCCGCCCCCGGGCGCGCGGGTGAAGACTGAGGCCACATGCCGGGCGGCTGCGCGCCGAGCCGCCTTCGTGATTAACTGTGTGACATAGCCTGTAGTCGACCAGGCTCCGCCACGCAGGAAGGCAGTCGCTCAGATGACCCAACCGTCCAACCCGGGTGTCCCCGACGGGCAGTCCGCGCCACAGGCATCGCCGTCCCAGACTCCTCAGCGCGCTTCTGCCCCTGGGCAGCCCGTCCAGCAGGCACCCGCGGCGCAGTCCACCCCCACGCCCATCACGCGGGACCGCAAGCCCGCCGCCCAAGGGCCGACACCGGCGGCCCCCCAAACGCAGGGGCCCGCCCCCCAGGGCCAGACCCCAGCGGCCCCCCAAGCACAAAGGTCCGCCCCCCAGGGCCAGACCCCAGCGGCCGCCCAAGCGCAGAAGCCCACCGCCCAAGGGCCGGCCCCCCAAGCGCAGCGCCCCCCCGCCCAGGAGCGGCCCGGCACCGGAGCCGCGCCCGCCCAGAGCACCCACCTGCCGCCGAGGACATCGACCACCCGGGCCTACGCACCTCCGGCGCAGGCAGGGCCCGCCCAGCAGGGGCCCGGCCCTCAGGCCGCTCCCGACCCGGGCCCCCGGGCCGGGCAGAGCGCGCAGCCCCAGACCGGCCCGCAGGCGCGGCGCAAGCCGTCGGTGGGCAAACTCATCGCCGATATCACCAGCCAGTTCTCCTCGATCGTGCGCGGCGAGATCGAGTTGGCGAAGGTCCAGACCGCGACCATGTTCGCGCGAATCCGCACCGGCCTCGTCCTGATGGCCGCGGCCGCCGTCTTCGCCCTTTTCCTGCTGGGCTGGATCCTGCACACCATCGAAGCGGCACTGGCCACGGTCCTGCCCGTATGGGCGGCCTCCCTCATCATCGTCGGGCTCCTGGCCGTCGTCGTAGCGGTCCTCGCCCTCCTGGGCAGCCGGGCACTGCGCAAGGCCCAGGAGAGCAAACCCGCCCCCAAGGCCGGCATCACCGAGGCCGTCCACATTGTGAAGAACGGACTTACCAAGTGAGCACTCCCACGGAACCCGCAGCCGCGCCCCGCACCGAAGCGCAGATCCGAGCCGACCTGGAGGCCACGCGCGCGGCCCTGGCGGCCTCCGTCGACGACCTCTACGAGCAGCTGCAGCCCGCTGCCATCGTCGCGAACACGAAGGCCGCCGCGGCAGAGGCCATCGCGGGCGCCCGCAAGAGCGTCCGGGACACGGCCGCCGCCGCCCGCGAGGGCGACTCCGAGGCCATCAAACGGATCGGCATCGCCGTGGGCGCGACCCTGGTGGCCATCGGGCTCCTCGCGTTCGCCTGGTCCCGCAGACGGCGCTGACACGCCCCCGGGCGGGGTGAGCCCAACAGGCCCCCACCTGGCCCGACGGTTCCCGGGGCGGACGCCCCGGGCGCGTTCAGCCACGCGCGCAAAATCGGACTCAAGTTCAATTCGTAGCGCCTCTTTGGTTATGATGAAGCCACGAAACATTGTGAACACCCAGGGAACCGCGCCACGCGGACCCGAACTACGCGGAGGGGGTCGACGCCATGGGGCGCGGCCGTCAAAAGGCAAAGCAGATGAAAGTCGCTCGGAAGCTGAAGTACTTCAGCCCCGACACCGACCTGGACGCGCTCCAGCGTGAGCTGGCGCCCGAGGACCTGTACGAGGAGCAGGGCGGCGACGGCGCGGACACCGACGTCGACGAGCCCGACGAAGAGGACGACCTCTACGCCAAGTACGCGGACTTCGCCACGGTCGCGGACGAGCCCGACGACATAGACCCCGCGCAGTTGGACGAGTCGTTCTGGACGGGCAAGCCCTCGGACAAGTAGGGTCCCCGGGCGCTCACCCCACCCGGTAGGAGCCGTGCAGGCGCACGGCGCCCGCGTCGACGCCCTTGGCGCCGCGGACCAGGCGCTCCCCTGCTCCGGCCCCCGCCGCCGTGGAACGCACCTCCCCCAGCACCCACGCGTCCACGCCCGCCTGGCGCACGGCGCCGACGACCGCCGGGGCGTCCGCCTCGCCGACCACGGCGACCATGCCGACCCCGAGGTTCAGGGAGTCCTCCATGGCCTCCCACGACACGGAGCCGCCCCTGCGCACCCAGTCGAACACGGCGGGCACCCGCCACGAGCCGCGGTCCACCGACGCCACCGACCCGGAGGGCAGCACGCGCGACAGGTTCGCCGCCAGGCCGCCGCCCGTCACGTGGGACAGGGCGTGCACGCCCCGCCCGTCGCCGCCCCCTACGCCGAAGCGCTCGACCAGGTCCAGGCACAGGCGCGTGTACAGGCGCGTCGGCTCCAGGAGCTCCTCGCCCAGGGTGCGCCCGAACTCGTCGACGCGCCCCTCCAGCGGCGCCCCCGTGCGCGCCACGACCGAGCGGACCAGGGAGTAGCCGTTGGAGTGCAGTCCCGACGAGGCCATCGCCACCACCACGTCGGAGTCGGCGACCCGATCCGGCCCCAGAACGCGGTCCGCATCGACGGCGCCCGTCGCGGCCCCCGCGATGTCGTAGTCGTCGGGCTCCATGACGCCTGGGTGCTCGGCCGTCTCACCGCCGACCAGGGGCGTGCCCGTGGCCTCGCAGGCCCGCGCGATGCCCTCCACGATGGCGGCGATGCGCTCGGGCACCACGCGGCCGCACGCGATGTAGTCCGTCATGAGCAGCGGGCGCGCCCCGGTCACCACGATGTCGTCGACGACCATGCCGACCAGGTCCTGGCCGATCGTGCCGTGCGCGTCCATCGCCCGAGCGATCGCGATCTTGGTGCCCACCCCGTCCGTCGAGGTCGCCAGGAGGGGCCGCCTCATGCCCAGCAGGGCGGAGGCGTCGACCATCCCGGCGAAGCCGCCGGTCGCGCCGACCACGGTGGCGTCGTGCGTGCGCGCCACAGCGGCCTTCATGAGCTCGACGGCGCGGTCTCCGGCGGCGGTGTCCACTCCGGCGGTGGCGTAGTCAAGGGGGGTGTCGGTCATGGGTGGTGCCTTTCGCGGTGGGGCGCTCGACGACGCCGTGTCTGGGTTATGGGGTCTGGTGGCGCCCGCGCCCTGCCGGGCGCCGCCGCGCGCCTAGCGGGAGGACGCGCCGGGCGCTGAGGGCAGGGGCGCGCCCGGGGGGACCGGTTCGGGGTAGTCCCCCGTGAAGCAGCCCAGGCACAAGGAGGTGCCCTGGCCCGTGGACTCCACCATCCCCTCCAGGGACAAGTAGGCCAGGGAGTCCGCGCCGATGGACTCGCGCACTTGGTCGACGCCCATCGACGAGGCGATCAGCTCCTCACGGGTCGGGAAGTCGATGCCGAAGAAGCACGGCCACGCGACCGGGGGGCTGGAGATGCGCACGTGGACCTCGGCGGCCCCCGCCTCGCGGAGCATCGCCACCAGCGCGCGCTGCGTGTTGCCGCGCACGATGGAGTCGTCGATGACGACCAGGCGCCTGCCCTCGATGACCTCCCGCAGGGGGTTGAGCTTGAGGCGGATGCCCAGCTGGCGCAGGGACTGGGTGGGCTCGATGAAGGTCCTGCCCACGTAGGCGTTCTTCACGAGGCCCTGGGCGAAGGGGATGCCCGACTCCTGCGCGTAGCCGATGGCGGCGGGCGTGCCCGAGTCGGGCGTGGGCATCACCAGATCCGCGTCGACGGGGTTCTCCCGGGCCAGTGCGGCCCCCATCGCGTGGCGCGCGGCCACGATCCGACGGCCCCCGATCGTCGTGTCCGGGCGGGCCAGGTACACGTACTCGAAGACGCAGGTGCTGGCGCGGCTCACGGCGAAGCGCCACGAGCGGACGCCCGAGGCGCTGATCGAGACGAGCTCGCCGGGCTCGACCTCGCGCACCAGGGCCGCGCCGCACAGGTCGAGAGCGGCCGTCTCGGACGCCACGACCCACCCGGAGTCGAGGCGGCCAAGCACCAGGGGCCGGTAGCCGTGGGGGTCGCGCGCCGCGTACAGCGCGTCCTCGTCCATGAACACCAGGGAGAAGGCGCCTTTGAGGCGCGGAAGGACTTTGAGGGCGGCGGGCACCAGGGGCGCGCAGGCCCCCTCCTGGTCCACGGGCGGCGCGGGAGGAGCGGACTGGGCGGCCTGCGCGGGGGCGCCGCCGGCGGGCGCAGTGCGGCGGTCGCTGCCTGCGGCTCCCGCCCCGCCGCCGGGGCTGAGGACGGAGGGGGCGGCGACGAAGGGACGGGGCCCGGGCATCCCCTCCGCCATGCCGAGCAGCGCGGTCACCAGCGACGTGTCCGTCGTGGCCCCGTGCTGGAAGTCCTCCCCCTCCTGCGCGATGGAGGCGGCGAGGGCGCGCAACTCGTCCGTGTTCGTGAGGTTCCCGTTGTGGGCGAGGGCGACGGTGCCGTCGGGCGTGGGGCCCAGCGTGGGCTGGGCGTTCTCCCACACGTCCGCGCCCGTCGTCGCGTAGCGCACGTGCCCGACCGCGATGTGCCCCCTCAGGCCCTGCAGGGACTGCTCCGAGAACACCTGGTTCACCAGTCCCTGGTCCTTGTAGACGAGGATCTTCGACCCGTCGGAGGCGGCGATCCCCGCGGACTGCTGGCCGCGGTGCTGCAGCGCGTACAAGGAGAAGTACGTGAGGCGGGAGACGTCCTCCCCCGGGGCCCACACCCCGAAAACGCCGCACTGGTCGTGGGGGCGGTCGTCCTCGAGGACCCCGCGGCCGGGAAGTGACTGGTCAATCTGCTGCGAGACTGGAAGCACACCCCAACTGTCGCACAGTTTCCCCGGTCACACGGTAACTGTCCGCGTGAGATTCGCCCCTCCTGCGCGCGCGGGCACGCGCGTACGCGGCCGGAACGGGGTCGGCGACGGCACCCCGTCCGCCTCCGCGCGCTCACGCCGCCCCGCGGGCGCCGACGAGGCGGGGGCCGGGCTCCCTGCCCGCTCGCCGGGGCCGGGCAGGCCGATAGTGCGACAATGGGAGGGCTATCGACTTAAGCGGCCGTGCAAGGAGGAACCCCTGTGGCCGATCCTACGCTCAGCGCCATTATGTGGGCGTTCGCGCTGCTCGTCACAGCGATCGCGCTCGTGGCGTTCGCGCGGGGCCTGGCGCACATGTGGCGCACCGTGGCCTCGGGCACGCCCGACCCCGGGCGCCTGCGCCCCGTCGGCCGGCGCCTCTGGGGCGTCGTCACCACCGCGCTGACCCACCGCGAGTTCAAGGGGCGCCCGTGGGTCAAAGCCGCCCACTGGCTTGTCATGATGTCCTTCCCCCTGCTGTTCCTCACCCTGGTCTCCGGGTACGCGCAGCTGCGCGACCAGACGTGGGCGCTGCCGCTCCTGGGGCACTTCATCCCCTGGGAATGGGTGACGGAGGCCTTCGCGTGGGCGGGGCTGGCCGGGATCGTCGTCCTCATGGCCGTGCGCCGCGCCGCGGGCAGGGGCTCGCCCGCCGAGGCCGCCCTGTCCAACGACGACCCCGACCGGGCGGCCTCCGCCGCGGCGGAGGCGATGGGCGTCGAGGACCCCGCGGTGCCCTCGCGCCTCGCAAAGCCCCATCCGCGGGACTCCTCCCCCCAGGGACTGGCCTCGCGCTTCCTGGGATCCACGCGCTGGCAGGCCCTCTTCGTCGAGTGGGTCGTCCTCATCGTGTGCGCGTGCGTCGTCGCCCTGCGCGCCCTCGAGTCCGCCCTCCTCGGCGCCACGCCCGGCCTGGAGGGCCACGCGAGCGCCCTCCACTTCCCGCTCACCGCGTGGCTGGGCTCCCTCTTCGCGTCGGCCGCCTCGTCCTCGGCCCCCGCGCTGGCGAACGCGGTCGTCGTCGTCTCAGCCGTCAAGGTCATCACGTCGATGACGTGGCTGATGGTCGTCGGCGTGCAAACGGGCATGGGCGTCGCCTGGCACCGCTTCGTCGCCGTACTCAACCTCTACGCGCGCCGCAACGCGGACGGGACGAAGTCCCTGGGGCCCGCCGACCACATGCTCGTCGACGGCGTGCCCGCCACCTCCCCCGACGACTTCGACGAGCTCCCCGAGGACGCCGTCCTGGGGGTGGGCACCGTCGAGGACTTCTCGTGGAAGGCGCGCCTCGACCTCTACGCCTGCACCGAGTGCGGGAGGTGCCAGGAGCTGTGCCCGGCGTGGAACACCCAGAAGCCCCTGTCCCCCAAACTCCTCGTCATGGGCCTGCGCGACCACATGGAGTCCGCCTCCGCCAAGGAGATCGTCACCCGCTCCGACGGCGACGCGCAGTCCGGCGAAGACTCCGGCACCGGGGCCGGGCCGACCGGAGCCGGCGCAGCCGGGGAAGAGGACGCCGTCCTGCTCGACAAGGGAGTCGCCCCCTCCCCGCACTCCTTCGACCTGGTCACCGCCCTGGCCGCGTCGGGCGCCACCGGCCCGGGCGGGGTCCTCGACGTGGCGGGCCCCCTGGTGCCCGGCGTGGTCTCCGAGGAGGTCCTGTGGGACTGCACGAACTGCGGCGCGTGCGTGGAGCAGTGCCCCGTCGACATCGAGCACATCGACCACATCCTGGACCTGCGCCGCCACCAGGTCCTCATGGAGTCCGCCTTCCCCCGCGAACTGGCGCGCGCCTTCCGGGGCATGGAGTCCAAGGCGAACCCGTACAACCAGCCCGCACGCAAGCGCATGGACTGGGCGAAGGGCCTCGACTTCGAGGTCCCCGTCGTGGGCGAGGACGTGGAGGACGCCTCTGGCGTCGACTACCTGTTCTGGGTGGGCTGCGCGGGCGCCTACGACGACAAGGCGAAGGCGACGACCGCCGCCATCGCGGAACTGCTCCACACCGCGGGAGTGTCCTTCGCGGTCCTGGGATCGGGGGAGTCGTGCACGGGCGACCCCGCGCGGCGCGCCGGGAACGAGGTCCTCTTCCAGATGCTGGCCGCCCAGGCCATCGAGACCCTCACCGAGGCCTCGCCGAAGAGGATCGTCGTCTCCTGCGCCCACTGCTTCAACACGATAGCCGGGGAGTACCCGGAGCTCGGCGGCCGCTTCGAGGTCATCCACCACACGCAGCTGCTCAACCGCCTCGTGCGCGAGGGGCTGCTCACGCCCGTGGCCGCCAGCGGACCGGATGGCGCCCCCTCCGACGGCGCCGACGGGGCGGGGGCCGCGGGAACAGGGACCGCCGCCCCGGGCAGCGGCGCCCCCCTGCGCGTCACCTACCACGACGCGTGCTTCCTGGGACGCCACAACCGCGTCTACTCGCCGCCCCGGGAGCTCGTAGCCGCCCTGCCGGGGGTGGAACTGGTCGAGATGCCGCGCAACAGGGACCGCGCGATGTGCTGCGGCGCCGGGGGCGCGCACGCGTGGTTCGAGGAGACGCGGGGCACGCGCATCGCCGACGCCCGGATCGCGGAGGCCGCGCAGACGGGCGCCGACGTGGTGGCGACGGCCTGCCCGTTCTGCTCGCAGATGCTGGGGTCGGCCTCCGGGTCCAGCGCGGGGCTCGTCCCGGGCGCATCCGACGGGCAGGGGGCTGCGGGCAGTGGACTGCCCCAGGTGCGCGACGTGGCCGTCATGCTGCTGGAGGCGGTGCGCCGGGGCCAGGACGGGCGGGCCCCGGAGGGGGACTGACCGGAGCGGGTGCGGGCGCTGGACGCGCCCGGCCCGACGCGCACACTGCCCGGTCTGGGAACGGTCCCACCGGGGACGCGGAAAGTCCGGGCGCGCGGCCCGCGTACTCGTAAGAGGCGGGCACTGCCCGCGCCCGGCCGGGGAACCCACTGGGGCGCCCCGGCCTCTGCAGCGGTGCGGGTCAGTCGTCGACGCCGACGATGACGTTCGACGCCTTGATGACGGCGACCGCCCTCGAGCCGGGCTTGAGGCCGAGCTCCTTGATGGCGGCGTTCGTGATCGACGAGGAGATGACCAGACCGGGGGCCACCTCGATCCTCACGATCCCATTGACGGCGCCCTCGGTGACCTCGACAACGGTGCCGGGCAGTTGGTTGCGGGCTGAGAGTTTCACGTTTCCTCCTCGTGTTCGGTAAAGGAGCACACAGAATGCCACGTCCGGGCGCCCGGCGCACCCCGGGTCTGGGAGGGGGACCGGCCCCGCCTCAGTCCTGCGGCTCCTGGTCGTCGGCCTCTTGGATCTCCTCCAGGCCCACCAGGAACCCGTCCTCGTCGATGACGTTGCCGCCCGCCATCGTGGCGATGAGGCCCGCGGCGTTCTCGATGTCCGACGCCGAGCGGAGGCGTTCGCGGCGCGCCGAGCGCGACAGGGTGGCGTCGGGCGCGTCGAGCGCCCCCCCGGGCAGCCATCGCACCTGGTACTCGATGATCGTCGAGGCGGTCCACGGCTCCCAGCGCAGGACGCGGGGCGGCGAGGGGACCGCGTGCACCTCGATCATCACTTCGGAGCGCCCCCCGATGGGGCCCACGAGCGCATAGCCCTCGACGACCTTCTGGGACTCCCCGGTGGCCGCGAGCTCCTGGCGCTCCCGCTCGATCCGCGCCGCGATGTCCTCGCGCATGGGCCCCAGGTCCTGGCGGAGCCGGGCGATCCTCTCCGCCTCGGCGTCCTCCATCTGCGGGGAGGGTCCGGCGGGCGAGAGGTCGCGGGCGTCGGCCAGGCCCGTGAAGCCGCCCCTGTCGCGCAGGGCGCTGAGCAGATCCTCCGGGGCGATCCACCTGGGCGAGTACACGGTGAGGTTGACCGCGGACTCCGCGTCGGGTTCCATGACGAATCCCGACGGGGCGAGGCGCAGCGCGCCCGCCAGCCGCCGCGCCATCCGCGCGAGCGCCTGGAGGATCCGGTACTCGAGGCCGGTCGGCAGGCCGTCGGGGAAGGCCCTGGCCCATTCCCCCATCGACTCCGAGACCTCCTCGGAACGGGTCCGCGGGCAGTCCAGCACCCACGCCTGCGTGAGGGCCTCGGGTGTCCCCAGGGCACGGCGCGCTGCGGCATCGACGCTCCACGCGCCGCGCAGGGTGGCCGAGGAGGACAAGCGCAGCTCGCCGGGGCCCACCCAGCCCGCGTCGTCCCACATGGACACCGCCAGGGCCTCCAATTCGGCGGGATCGACCTCGTCGGACAGGACCAGCACGTGCTTGTCGCGCACGCGTTCGACGTCGATGGCGGCAGCCGGGCCCTGCACGTCGAAGGAGACGGCTATCGGCGAGGCCGAGCCGGAGCGGGTGATCACGCCGGTGGAGTCGATCGTGAACGCCCCTTCCGTGGTGGTGAAGGTGGAGATCCCGAGCGCGGTCTTCGTCAGCGGGTTGTCCCCCGTTCCCGTGGGCAGGGCGTCCGCCAGGCTCGGTTGGGCGTCCGCGAGCCGTTCCTTCACGGAGCGCCTTTCCGGTGACGCCTGCCCCGCGGGGGCCGGCCCCTCCCCTGCCCGGGCCACCATCCCCGGCAGGGCGACGCCTTGGATGACGCCCGAGGACCGGGGGCGCTGCGATCCAGATGCGGGAGTCCCCCCGGCGGGGGGAACGGGTTCCGGTTGGAGCGCGGTCCCGGCCCCAGGGGCGCCCCGGCGGGCGGGGGCCGGGGAAGCGGGGACGGCGCGCTGCCGGCGCTCGGAGGGCGGGACGACGGGGGTAGAGCCCGGCTCCCGCTCCTGCCCGCGCTCGGGCGGCGGTGCAACGGGAACAGAACGCGGATCGCGCTCCGCCTCCGGCCCGCGCTCGGGCGGAGGGACAACGGGGATGGAGCCCGGCTCCCGCTTCGGCTCGCGCTCGGGCGGCGGCGCAACGGAGCCAGAACGCGGCTTCCACTTGAGTGGCGCCGGGGAGGGCGGGGCAGCGCGCTGCCCGCGCCCCGACTCCGCCCCCCGCTCGGGCACCCGCTCAGACGAAGACGGCGAAGGCGGCTCGGAACGCCTCGACGGGGAGGGCGACCGCCTCGACGGCCTGGGCGGAGCAGGAGCCGCAGCAGAGCGCGGCCCGCGCTCGGACGGCGGAACAACGGGAACAGAACGCGGATCGCGCTCCGGCTGCCGCGGCGCCGGGGAGATGGGGACAGCGCGCCGCCCGCGCTTGGTCGATGGCGCGACGGGGACAACGCGCCGCTGGCGTTCGGGCGGCGGACCAGCTGGCACAGCGCGCGACTCCGGTTCGCCAGCCCGCTCGGACGCCCGCTCAGGCGACGACGGCGACTGCGGGGCCCCAGAACGCCGCGACGGGGAGGGGGAGCGCCTCGGCGGCCTGGGCGGTCTGACTGGTTCGCGCAGCGCCACGGGATCGCTGACCGGCGCAGCAGGTTCCAGCACGGTCTTCGTCTCCCTGGTGGAACGGGGTTCCATCGGCGCCGGGGGCTCCTCCTTCCGAGTGCTGGGAGGAGTGAACGCGTCCGGTCTGCGTTTCGGGCGGGGCGGCGGGGCCAGTGGCGTCATCTACCGGCCAATGCGCGTGGTCGTGAAACGCAGGTGGGTCCGCGACGGCGTGGGTCCGCGCTGCCCCTGGTAGTGGGAGCCCAGCCCCTCGCTGCCGTAGGGGACCTCCGCCGGGGACGACAAGTCGAAGAAGCACAACTGCCCGATCTTCATGCCCGGGTACAGCAGGATCGGCATCGTCGCCGTGTTCGAAAGCTCGAGGGTCACGTGCCCGGAGAACCCGGGGTCGATGAAGCCCGCGGTCGAGTGCGTGAGGAGGCCGAGGCGCCCCAAGGAGGACTTGCCCTCCAGCCGCGCCGCGATATCGGCGCCCAGGCTCACCAGCTCGTACGTGGCCCCGAGGACGAACTCGCCCGGGTGCAGCACGAAGGGCTTCTCAGGATCGACTTCGACGAGGCGGGTGAGGTCCGACTGGTCCTCGCGCGGGTCGATCACCGCGTACCTGTGGTTGTCGAAGAGGCGGAACAACCGGTCCAGGCGCACATCGATGCTGGCCGGCTGGACCAGGCCGCGGTCAAGCGGATCCAAGCGGATCCGGCCGGAGTCGAGGCTCGCCTTGATGTCGCGGTCACTGAGCAGCATGCCACGATTGTCCCACATCAGGAACGATTGTGGTGGACCGGGTGCGATCGTGGCGGACTGGCGGAGGACGCCCCACGGCAGCGCGGGGCGCCGCGAGCGCCTCACACCAGGGGACGGCCGAACGCGTCGAAAGCGTAGGAGCCCGAGCGGGTGACGATCAGGATCAGCTCTACGACCGCCCAGAGCCACACGAAGGGGGCCGCGAAGCCCAGCGTGCACACAGAGACCAGCAGCTGGGTGAGTCCGCGGTTGGTGTGGCCCAGGTAGAAGTTGTGGAGGCCGAAGAGCCCGGCGAACAACGCCAGGATCACGACGATGAGCAACTGCCTGGGGGGCTGGTGGTACCCGCCCTGCCCGTACTCGAAGCGCCCGTACCCGTCCGGCTCCCCGTACTGGGGGCTGGCCCACCAACCGGGCGCCCCGTACTGGGATTGGCCGTACCCGTCCGGCTGGCCGTACTGGGGGTTCGTGTACCAATCGGGCGCACCGTACCGGGATTGGCCGTACCCGTCCGGCTGGCCGTACTGCGGGCCTCCCCCGGCGGAGTAGGACCTCGACCAGTCGTGGTCCTGGGCGCGGGCGCCGGCGCCCCCATCCGCCCCGCCGGGCTCCGAAGAGGACGGGTGCGCGGAATCGGAAGCGGGGCCCAGTGCGCGCGGGGCCGTCCCCGGGCCTTGGCGCCTGTCGATCGAACTCATGCTTCCTCCTCCTGGTGGCAACGACTGACGACGCCTCCAGCATATGCAGCGAGCGGAGAGGGAACGATCCAGGTTCCCCCCTCAAAAACCCTGATTACTCAGTAATATTCTGTGGGGGTCAGGACAACGGCACGCCTTTGGCGTCCGCGCGGTACATCCCGACGCGGGCGGCCACCATGATGACCGAGATCAACGCCCAGACGACCAGCAGCCCCAGGGCCCAGCAGCCCACGTGGAACAGCCGGTACGCCCCCTCCAGCGCCCGCACCTGGTCCAGAGTCGGGAGTTTGGCGTTGTAAGGGCCGAAACTGGGATCCGCGATGATCATGCCGACCATCACGATGGATGCGACGATCATACCGATCCCCGCGATGTTGAGCACCAGTTTGCCGAAGGCGGTCTTCTTGAAACCCATGTAGAAGTCGCCCGCGCCGACACCACTGAGGAACAGGTGCAGCAGCAGCGCGGAGGCGTAGGACTTCGCCGGCGCCGGAGCACGGTACCCCTGCCCGGCGGCGCGGTACTGCGCATCCGGCTCCGTACAGGGGGCCGCCGCCCCTGCCTGCGGGGACATGTAGGGCACCGCGTAGGGATTCATCGTCCCTCCCTGCGGGGGCGCGCCGGGCCCACCGGCCGACGAGGAGGACCCCCCGTCGGGCGCGTAGGGCGCCACCACCGGCGGATCCGAAGGGGAGGCGGGCGCTTGCGGATCGGGGGTCGTCATCGTTCAGTCTCCTCGCACAGCGTGTTGACGGCGCCACGGGCACCCGCGGCTCCATACAGTGTCCCGCCCACAATACGGCCCCGCACCCGGTCGGCGCTCGGCGCGCCCACAACGCGGCGGCGGCCCCTGTCCTCCGCGCGACGGCGACCGCGCCCGCCGATACGCTGGGGCGGATGATCCGCACCCCCGAACCCGCAGAAGCAGCCGCCCTGTTGGACGCCCTCACCTCGTGGTACGACCACAACGGGCGCGACGTGCCGATGCGCGCCGACGGCGTCACCCCGTGGGGAACGCTCGTGTTCGAGGTCATGAGCCAGCAGACCCCACTGGTCCGCGTCGCCCCGGTCTGGCTGAGGTGGATGCGCTTGTGGCCCGCCCCCGCGGACCTCGCCGATGCGCCCACCGCCGACGTCCTGGTCGAATGGTCGACCCTGGGCTACCCCTCCCGGGCGCTGCGCCTCCAGCAGTGCGCCACCCGCATCCGGGACGCCCACGGCGGAGCGGTTCCCACCGATCACGCCCAGCTGCTCGATCTGCCCGGCGTGGGCGGGTACACGGCGGCGGCGCTCGCCTCGTTCCAATTCCACCAGCGGATCGCGGTGCTGGACGTCAACATCCGCCGCGTCGCCTCGCGGCTCTTCGACGGGATCGAACTGCCCGCGTCCTCCGCCCCGACGAAAGCAGAACGGGAGCGCGCCGAGGCGGTCCTGCCCGAGGACGGCCACGAATGCGCCGCGTGGAACCTGGCGCTCATGGAGTTCGGGGCCCTCGTGTGCACGCAGCGCTCGCCCGACTGCCCCGCGTGCCCCATCCGCGAGCGGTGCCGGTGGGCCGGGCGCGGCTACCCGCGCGCCGCCAAACGCCCGAGGACCCAGCAGTGGCGGGGAACGGACCGGCAAGCCCGGGGGCGCGTCCTGGCGGCGCTGCGCGCTGCCCACTCCACCGCGCCCCGGGGACGCGCGGGCATATCCCGCGCCGAAGCGCTCAGGGCCGCCACCCTGCCCGGTGCCGAGGAGGGCCAGGCCCAGCGCGCCCTCGCCTCGCTCATCGCCGACCGGCTGGTCTCCTATGACGAGGCGTCCTCACGGATCACCCTCCCGTGATCCGGGCGCCCCGCCGCGGCCTAGTACCGGATCGCGTCGATGGGCTTGACGCGCACCGCGGCGAAAGCGGGGATGATCCCGCACAGGGCGCCGATCCCCGTCGAGATCGCGAGGCCGTCGCAAGCGGCGCCCAGGGGGAACGCCGGCTTGTCCTGCAAGATGATGCCCATCGACTCCAACGGGAGGAACCGCACCACCAGGATCGCGACCGCCACGCCGAGCACGCCCGCCAAGAACGTCGCGACCACCGACTCCATGAACACGGCGAAGAACACGCGGCCGGCCGACGCCCCCAGGGCGCGGCGGATGCCTATCTCGCGGACCCGCTGGCGCACCGTCACGATCGCGACGTTGAGCAGCCCCAGCGCCCCCAGGAAGACCACGATCCCCCCGATCACCATGATCACCGTCCGGATCTGCCCCAGGGAACCGCTGTCCATGCCGTCCCGGTCCCCTCCGGAGGCGGTGCCCTCCCAGCCCGGGCCGAGCACCGACGCGAGCGCCCGCGGAACGATCTGGCGCGCCTCGTCGACCTGGTCGGGGCCCACCCACACCAGCATCTCCACCGAGGAGCGGTCCGGCTCGTCGGACCGGCCGGGCGAGGCCGAGGCGCGCACATTCGCCCACGCCGAGTAGGCGGCGTACATGACGGGCGGCTCGTAGGGGGTCTTGGCCGACACGACCCCGACGACGCGGAACTGGGCGTCGGAGTCGGAGGAGTGCAGGACGATGGGCCGCTCGTCGATGGGGGCGCGGCCCAAGCAGTCCCACATCGCCGCGTTGATGACGACGGGGGTCAGGCGCTGGCCGGCGTCCGCGTCATCGACCCACCTTCCCCGCAGGGGCTTGATCCGGTAGATGATGTCGTAGGCCGGGTCCACGGCCCGGACCAGCGGGTCCTGCCATCCGAACTCCGGCTCGACCACGGGGTGCCCCCGGAACTCACCGGTCTGACGGGACTGCCAGATCTCGTCGAGGGTGACGCCCCCGTTCTCCACCCGGGCCCAGTAGGGGATGGACAGGCGGTCGGCCACGGTCGCCATGGCGTCCCCCACCGGGTCCGGGACCGCTGTCGGGGACTGGCCGTCCTCCGCCGCCGGGTCGGTGTCCGACGAGGACGGGGCCGGGGCGGGCACCGCCGGGGAGTCCCCGGCGTCCGAACCCGACTTCGAGGCGGTGACGTGGAGGGTCGTGGCGCGCCCGTCCATGGCCTCGGTCATCTCCTTGCTCGACTGGACGACCAGGTCGCCCAGGGCGATGACCGTGGACATGGCGGCGACGGCGGCGACGACGCCCACCAGGGACAGGACGACGCGGGCCCGCTGGACCTTGACCTCGCTCCACGCCTCCACGAGGGCGCCGAACAACTGGTGCAGTGCCCTCATTGCTCCTCCTCCGCCCAGTCGGGCCCATCCGCCCCATCGCCCCGGGCCCCGGGGGCCTCCGTCCTGGAGGTTCCCGCCCCGTCGGGGCCGTCGTCGGGGGGCGGTGGCGGCTCCTGCGGGGAGCCCCCCACGAAGTCGGCCGCGGAGCCCAGGCGGTGGAGGACCCCGTCGAAGAGTTCGAACACAGTGTGCGAGCGGGCGGCGATCGCCATGTCGTGGGTGATGGTGATGAGCGCCGCGTCGTTCTCCTCCGCGACGCTCTCCAGCAGGTCCATGACCGCTCCCCCCGTGTGCGGGTCGAGCGCCCCGGTCGGCTCGTCGGCCAGGATCGTCTTCGGTCTGCGCACCAGGGCGCGGGCTATCGCGATGCGCTGCTGCTCGCCGCCCGACATCTGGGAGGGGTAGGAGTCGGCCCGGTCCCCCAGGCCGACGCGCTCGAGCATCTCGGTCGCCAGGCGGCGCCTGCGCCAGAAACCGGGGCCGGCCTCGTAGAGCAGGGGGACCTCGACGTTCTCCACCGCCGTGCGCGCCGCGAATATGTTGAACTGCTGGAACACGAAGCCGAAGGAGGCCCCGCGCATCCGGGCCCGGCGCCCCTCGCGCAGGCCCACGGCGTCCACCCCGTCGACGCGGTAGGTCCCCGAAGTCGGCCGGTCCAGCATCCCCACGATGTTGAGCAGGGTCGACTTGCCCGTGCCCGAGCGCCCCACGATGGCGACGCGCTGGCCCGCCTCGACGTCCAGCGTCACGCCGCGCAGGATGCGCAAATCCTCCCCGTCGGGCAGGGACACGGTGCGGGTCACGTCCCGCAGCTCGACGAGCGCCATATCAGTCCCGGCCCCCGGAGTCGCCCGCTCCCTGGCCGCCGGTGAAGCCGTTGCCGTGATCGCCGCCCGGGCCCGGCTCCCAGCCGCCCCGCTCCGCGTCCTCCTTGCGGGCGCTCGGCGTGAACTCGAGGATCTCCTCGCCCTCGCTGAGACCGGATTTCACCTCGATGACGCGCCCGTCGGTGAGGCCGAGCTCGACCTGGGCCTTGGTCTGGGTGCCGTCGTCGGAGGGCAGGTACACCGTCCCCTGCTGGTAGCGGCCCTCGACGGCCGACACGGGGACCACGAGGACGTCGGTGGCCTCGCCGGCCGTCACGTCCATCGTCACCTTCAGGCCGGCGAACACCTTCTGGTCGGAGGGGATCGCGCACTTCGCCCTCACGCCGCCCGGCGTGGCCGACGAGGAGGGGTCCTGCTCCTTCTGGGGGCCCTGGGGCGACTGGGGCGCGCCGATCGCCAGGCCCGAGCACTCGAAGGGGGCGGGCCCGTTCTTCACGGCGATGGTGGCCGTGGAAGGGGGATCCTGGAGGCGGTAGAGCTGCTCGGCGTCCAGGGACGCCACCGCGGAGAAAGTGCCGGGGGACACCGTGCCCACGGTGTCCCCGACCGCGAAGGACTGGCCCACCAGCGCGCTCATGCGCAGCGTGCCGGAAACAGGGGCCCGGACGACCGCCGACTTGAACGACGGCTTGCCCGGCTGGGTCGTCGTGTTCCCCTCCGGATCCGTCGTCTGCGTGTCCTCGCCGGGCACCTCCTTGCGGACCTCCAGGAGGGGGTCGCCCTCGTCCACTGCGGCGCCGTCGTCGGCGAGGACCCTGAAGACCTGCCCGTCCAGCGTGGCGCGCACCTGGGTGGCCTCATCGGCCTCGATGGTGCCCGTGAGCGTCACCGTGTTCTTCACGGACCCCTTGGCCACGACCGTTGTGATCTGCCCGTAGGCGCCCGAGGGGTCCAACGACTGGGCCTCCTCCGCCGACGAGCCGGGGAAGAACGCGAACTTCACCAGCGCGACCGCGATCACGGCCCATATGAGCACCTTCACGACGTCCAGCACCCTCATGGCGCGGCTCCTAGCAGCCACAATGCCTCCCGCACGGATCATTGCCTCGGAACAGTACCGACAGTCTAGGGCCAAGGCCGCGTTCCGCGGTACCCGCTCGGCGCAGTGGACTGCTTTCACAGCGATACCGGCACTTTCACAGCGCTACCACACTTCGCAAGTGTTATAACGCTTGCGAAGTGACGGTTTGAGAACTCCACTTCGCTTGCGGAACAGCCCGAACACCCGCACCGCTAGTACCAGGTGCCCCGGGCTTGAGCTTGCGGAACAGCCCACCCGCCTCGACCACCCCGCCCCGCGATACAGGGCCCCGGAAAGAAGGCCCCGACCATTTGGGCGTGGAACAGAGGCCTGGCCGGGGCTCGATTGGTTCCATCCAACACGACACGCATCCGACTCCGGTAGAGCATGTGGCGCAAAACATATGGAGGCCGCAGTCCTCGCGGACGCGCCTTGAGCCCCCGCCCACCGGAGCGCATAGTGGAAGCACCCCCCGCAGACCCGGGACCATCCACCGGGCCCAGCCCCGGCCCCCGGACCCTACACGAGGAGCACCATGATCCGCCGCGCCACCCCAGACGACGCGAACGCCCTGTCAGCCCTGGCCTCGCGGGCGTTCAGCGAGACCTTCGGCCACCTCTACAGGGAAGACGACTTGAGCGCCTTCCTACGCGAGGCGTACGCGCCGGACGTGCTCCGAGCGGAGCTGGCCGACCCCGACCGGGCGACGTGGCTGCTCTTCCCCGGCTCCGCGCCCAGCGGCCCCGACGGTCCCTGCGGTCCGGACGACGCCGACTGCCCGGAGGGGGCGGGGCAGGCGCCTGTGGGGTACGCGAGCGCGCGCCCCGCGGCCCTGCCCCACGCCGCCGTCCGCCCCGGCGACGGCGAGGTCCAGCGGCTCTACGTGCTGTCCGGGCACCAGGGCAACGGGAGGGGGAGCGCCCTGCTGGCCACCGCACTGCGCTGGCTGGAGCGCGAGGGCCCGCGCCCGGTGTGGCTGGGCGTGTGGAGCGGGAACCCCGGCGCCCAGCGCCTCTACGAGCGCCACGGGTTCTCCCGCGTCGGCGAGTACGCGTTCATGGTCGGCTCCCACGCGGACCACGAGCTCATATACCGCAGGCCCCCGCTGTGAGCGGAACTGCGCCGCGCAGACCACTTGACGCCCCCGTCGGGGCCACACAACAATGAAAGAACCGCTTCGGGTCGCGCCCACCGCGTGGATCGGGACCGGGCACCAGTCGCCGTCACCAAGGAGGGGCCATGCCGGACAGCGCCGCGGACCACAGCGATCCCGATTCCCTGTTCGCCAGCGGCCAGGAGGAACTCGACCAGGGGCGCCTTGCTGAAGCCGAAACACTGCTGCGCCAGAGCCTCGCCCTCTACGAGGCCCGCGAGGGGACGGAACTGGAGCAGGCCCGGTGCCTGTACTCGATGGCCACCGCCATCTACTACCTGGGGAGGCTGGGCGAGGCCGAGTTCCACTACCGCCGCGCGCTCGGCCTCTACGCGTCCTTCGAGGGGGCCGAGGGGCTCCAGGCGGACTGCCTCAAACGCATCGGAACGATCGCCCAGTCCCTGGGTAACCACTCGCAGGCGGAGGAGCTGTACCAGCAGGCGCTCGAGTACTACCGCCAGTACCGGGGGACCGAGTACATCCAGGCGACGTGCCTGTACCGCAGGGCCTGCGCGCTCGCACGGATCGGGCGCCCCGCCGAGGCGGAGGGGCTGCACCGCGAGGCGCTGGCCATCTACACCCGCTTCGAGGGCACGGAGCACGCCCAGGCGGAGTGCCTCAACGACTTGGCGAACACGGTCGCGTCCGTGGGCCGCCTCGACGAGGCGGAGGACATGTACCGCCAGGCGCTGCGGCTGTACGCGAACCTGGACGACACCGCCCAGCGCGACAAGGCCGACTGCCTCTACAACCTCGCCCACCTGGTCGGAGCGAAGGGCCGCTGCGCCGAGGCCGCGGCCTTCTACCGGGAGGCGCTCGCCCTGTACGAGGGTGTCGGCGGCACCGAGCAGGACCGCGCCGACTGCCTGCGGGGCCTGGGGGACGCGCACCGGAACCTGGACCGCTCCAAGGCGGAGGACTTCTACCGCCGGGCGCTGCCCCTCTACCAGGGGATCGAGGGCACGGCGCGCAACCAGGCCCGCTGCCTCAACAACCTGGCCCTGGTGCTGGTCGACGGCGGTCGGGCGGCCGAGGCGGTGGACCTGTACCGGCAGGCGCTCCCGCTCTACACGCTGCCCGACCAACTGGGCCTGCCCGACGCCGAGCTGAGGAGGGCGTACTGCCTGTACAACCTGGCGCTGGCCACCAAGGAGCTCGGCAGGCTGTCTGAGGCGGAGGACTTCTTCCGCCAGGTGCTCGACCTCTACGGGGGCCTCGGCGTGGGCGACCGCGACCGGGCCGAGTGCCTTTTCGACCTGGCGGACGCGCTGCGCGCGATGAACCGTTTCGTCGAGGCGGAGGACTGCTTCCGCCAGGCGCTCGACATGTTCGAGGGCATTGAGGGCGCCGAACGGGAGCGGGCGAACTGCCTGAGCTCCCTGGGGCTCACCTACACGAACCTGGGCCGCCCGTCGCGTGCGGAGGCGATGTTCCACAAGGCGCTCGGCCTGTACTCGGCCATTGGCGGCGCCGAACGGGACAGCGCGAGCTGCTGCTTCGGCCTGGGGCTCGCGCTGCGCGCCATGGGGCGCCTGGCGGAGTCCGAGCGGAGCTACCGCCGCGCGATCGGCCTGTTCTCCGCGGTCCCGGGCACCGAAGAGGTCCGCGCCAGCTGCATGGGGCACTTGGCCGGAGTCGTGGAGGCGCAGGGCCGCGCGGCCGAGGCCGAGGAGCTGCGCCGCCAGGCCAGGGGCATGTGAGGCCGGTACCGGGGTGGCAGCGGCGCGGTCCACGGCGCTCGCGCACCGCTCGGACCGGCTCCGCGCCGTTCGAGCCCGCGGAGCGGTCGCTCCACCGCGGGCGCCCTCAGCGGCGCGCGGGGCCATCGGTCCGCCGCGGGCGCCTTGAGCGGCATGCGGGGGCGCGAACCGCCGCCCGTCCCACCCACCGGAGCGCGCCTCAACCCGGGTGGTGGGCATCCGCGAAGGGATCCCAATGCGGATCCGTCCTCACTTCCAGTTCTGCCGCACGGGCAGCTTCCGCTGCCGCGTCCGGCCCGCTGAAGTGGGCGATGAGCGCGTGGGCCATGTCCATTCCCGCGGCGACGCCCGACGAGGTCCACCGGTCGCGGTCGTGCACCCACCTGGCCCGCGGCACCCACTCCACGTCGCGGCCGAACCCGGACGCCCAGGCGAAGGACCTCTTGTTCGACGTAGCGCGGTACCCCTCGAGGAGCCCCGCCGCGGCGAGGACCGCGGATCCCGTGCACACCGAGGCGACGACGGGCGCCCTGGCCGCCCAGGGCGCGAACACGTCGAGGAAGGCGCGGTCGCCCACGAGCCGCCGCGTCCCCGGGCCCCCTGGGACCACAACGATATCGGCCGCCCCCTCCAGGGGGAGGGGCGCGAGGACCCGCGCGCCCTGGCCCGAGCGCACTGCTCCTGGCTCGTCGGCGTGGTAGGTGATCTCGTAGTCGGAGGGGAGGAAGCTGAGCAACTCCACCGGTCCGAACACGTCCAACAACTCGAAGCCCTCGAAGAGGACGACTGCCACAGTCCACCGCGCCCCAGCCACGCGCCCTCCCCTCGGCACTATCGGTCCTACGCTTCCAGCCCCGGCCGCCCCCTCCCGGCGCGCAGCGGACAGGGCCCGGCGCCAGGGCGCCACGCACGATCACAGGGCGGCTCCGCGCGGCCGCGGCCCTTGGGCGGCGCCCGGACGCGCTTGACGACGACTCCGGGATGCACCCATCGGCGGCACCCGGGATACGGAGAACCCCGGCAACGCGCTGTCGCGGTGCCGGGGCCCGTCCCGGAGCGGGCGACGGGAATCGAACCCGCCTCTGAAGCTTGGGAAGCTTCCATTCTACCGATGAACTACGCCCGCGGGTGTCCCCCCTTTTGAGGAAGACTCAATGATCATAGCGGGAACTGGAGCCCGCGTCCACCCCTGCCCGAATAGTGCGCCCGCGCGCCCGGTGGCGCCCCGCGCGCCGGACGGAGCCGCGGGGGACGTATCCTGGGGCGATGAGTCCGCGCCCAGTCGTCGCCGCCGCCATCGTCGATTCCCTTCGCGCCCCCACCAGGCTCCTGTGCGCCGCGCGCGCCTACCCGCCGCAGCTGCGCGGCCGCTACGAGCTCCCCGGCGGCAAGCTCGAGCACGGCGAGGCGCCCCTGGAGGGCCTCGCCCGCGAGATCCGCGAGGAGCTGTCCACCGCGATCAGGGTCGGGGAGCAGGTGCGGGCGCCCTCGCCCGGTGCCGGGGACGCCCGCCGAGTCGGCGCTGACGGGACTGCCCGCCCAGTCGGCGCCGACGGGGCCGGAGACGGGCCCTCCGCCGGAGCCGACAGCGCCGCCTCCCCCGGGCCGTCGTGGTGGCCGATCCTGCAGGGCAGGGTGATGGGCGTGTGGCTGGCGGAGGTGGCGCCCGGCTCGCCCGCTCCCACGGCCGGCGGGTCCCACTGCTCCCTGGAGTGGGTGCCGCTGGACCGGGTCGAGGCCCTGGACTGGATCGGCCATGACTTGGACGTGGTGCGCGCCGTGGTGGGGGCGTGCGGGGAGGCACCTTTGGCGACGGACGGACCCGGTCTGTCAGAATAACGGCATGCCAAAGATCATCGGTACCACCTTGGCCGACCACCGGGAGCTGACCCGGAGGCGGCTCTTCAACGCCCTCGGCGCACTGCTGGCCGAGGAGCCCTTCGACGCGATCACCATGTCCCGGATCGCCCAGAAGGCGGGGGTGGGCCGCACGGCGGTGTACAACCACTTCGCCGACAAGGAAGTGCTGCTGCTGGCCTACATGCGCCAGGTGACCACCGGGTTCACGGAGGTCCTCCGCCGCCGCCTCGACGAGGAGCCCGATCCGGTCCGGCGCCTGCGCGTCTACCTGCGGGCCCACATGGAGATGACGGACCGCTACCACCTGATGAGCGGGGTCGCCCTGCGCAAGCACATGTCGCAGGAGAACTCCTCGCACCTGCGCGACCACGCGGGCGTCGTGGGCGGGGTGCTGCTGTCGATCCTGGACGACGCCGTGGCCGAGGGGGCGATCCCCGCGCAGAACACCCTGGGCCTGGTCCACCTCATCCACTCCGCGATGGCGGGCCAGCGCCTGCCCCGGGACCCGCAGGAGCGGGGGGCGGCGCTGCGCATGACGGAGGCTTTCATCCTGCGGGCCGTCGGCGTGCCCGAGAAGAAGGTGGCGGAGGTAACGAGCGAGGGACCAAGGTCCCTGGAATAGTCCCGCGCAGCGCCTCGTTGAACAACACAGCAGCGACAAAGACAAGGAGAAGCATGGCAACCGTCGCCCTCACCCAGGACAACTTCGAGAAGACCATCGCCGGACCGGGCATCGTGCTCGTGGACTTCTGGGCGCCGTGGTGCGGCCCCTGCCGCCAGTTCGGACCCGTTTTCGAGGCGGCCTCCGAGGCGCACCCCGATGTGGTGTTCGGCAAGATCGACACGGACCAGGAGAAGCAGCTGGCCATGGCCGCGCAGATCGAGTCCATCCCCACGCTGATGGCATTCCGCGACGGAGTCGCTGTGTTCCGCCACTCCGGGTCCCTGCCGCAGTCGGCGCTGGACGACCTCATCGGGCAGATCGGGGCCCTCGACATGGACGACGTGCGCGCGAAGATCGCCGCAGCGGCCGACCAGGGGGCGTGACGCCGACGACGGCAGTCGGACAGCGCCCCCGCGCAACGGCGTGGCTGAGCAACGAGGGCCCCGGGAATCCCGGGGCCCTCAGCGCGTCCGCGCCCGGTCAGTGTCAGCCGGCGAGCAGCTCGGCGGCGACCAGTTCGGCGACCTGCACGGCGTTGAGGGCCGCGCCCTTGCGCAGGTTGTCGCCGGAGACGACCAGGACGAGCCCGCGATTGCCGGGGACGGCCTGGTCCTGGCGCACGCGCCCGACCAGGACCTCGTCGCGGCCCGCGGCCTCCAGCGGGGTCGGCACGTCCACGAGGCGCACACCGGGCGCCCCGGCCAGCACCTCGAGGGCGCGGCCCGGCGTGATCGGACCGGAGAACTCGGCGTGGATCGTCAGGGTGTGGCCCGTGTAGACGGGGACGCGCACGCACGTGCCGGACACCGCGAGGTCGGGGATGTGCAGGATGCGGCGCGACTCGTTGCGCAGTTTCTGCTCCTCATCGGTCTCCCCGCTGCCGTCGTCCACGATCGAGCCCGCCAGGGGCACCACGTCGAAGGCGATGGGCGCGGCGTAGACGCCGGGGGCGGGCAGGAAGACCGCGCGGCCGTCCAGCGCCAGGCCGGTCGGATCCTGCTTGACACCGGCCTCGATCTGCCTGGTCAGCTCGGCGACGCCAGCGCGCCCCGAGCCTGAGACGGCCTGGTAGGAGGACATGAAGAGGCGCTCCAGTCCGCCCGCCGCGTCCGCGAGGGGCCGCAGCACGGGCATGGCCGCCATGGTCGTGCAGTTGGGATTGGCGATGATGCCCTTGGGGCGGTCCGCAGTGTCCTCGGGGTTGACCTCGGAGACCACCAGCGGCACATCGGGGTCCTTGCGCCACGCCGAGGAGTTGTCGACGACGACCGCGCCGGCGGCCGCGAACCTGGGCGCGTACTCGCGCGAGGCCGTGGCACCGGCGGAGAACACGGCGATGTCGATGCCCGCATAGTCGGCCGTCGCAACGTCCTCGACGACGACCTCCTCGCCCTTCCACGTCAGGGTCGTTCCGGCGCTGCGCGCGGACGAGAAGAAGCGAATCGTCCCGACTGGGAAGTCCCGTTCCTCCAGCAGGGTGCGCATGACGCGCCCCACCTGCCCCGTTGCTCCGACGACGGCGACGTTGAGTCCGCTCATGGTGTTCTCCTTGTTGTTGTGCGCGCGCCCGTACGACGGGGCGGACGCGGGTGGGATCTGTGGCGACGGGGCCCGCCCGGTCCGGGGCGCCCTGGCCTCCGCGGGGCCGGGCGCCCCGGGCCCGGTCGGCGTTCAGCGGCCGGTGCCTCCGTAGACGACCGCCTCGGTCTCCGAGGCGTCGAGGCCGAAGGCGGTGTGCACCGCCTGGACCGCGCGGTCCAGGTCCTCCAGGCGCGTGACGACGGAGAGGCGGATCTCGGAGGTGGAGATCAAGTCGATATTGATGCCCGCGTTGGAGAGCGCGGAGAACAGGCGGGCCGACACGCCCGGGTTCGTGCGCATGCCGACGCCGATCAGCGACAGTTTGCCGATGTCCGGGTTGTAGCGCAGCTCGTCGTAGCCGATCTCGGCGCGCGCCTCCCCCAGGGCGTCGAGGGCGGCGCGGGCGTGGTCCTCGGGCAGGGTGAAGGTGATGTTCGCCTTCGTGGGGTCCGAGACGGGGATGTTCTGGACGATCATGTCGATGTTCGCGCCGACCTCGGCGACCACCGCGAAGACGCGGGCGGCCACACCGGGGTTGTTGGGCACGTTCGTGACCGTGATCTTGTCCTGGGAGCGGTCGTGCGCGATCCCGGAGATTATGGGTTTTTCCATGGTGGGCTCCTCGGGGTGTGCCAGTGCGGCGTCGGGCACGAGGCCCTTGAGGTCGGGGTGGGCGGGGGCGTCGGAGATCCACGTGCCGTTCTTCTCGGAGAACGAGGACCGCACGTGCAGGGGGACGCCGTAGCGGCGCGCGAACTCGACGGCCCTCAGGTGGAGGATCTTCGCTCCGTGCGCCGCCATCTCCAGGGTCTCCTCCTGGGTGAGGGTGCGCAGGCGGTGGGCCTTGGGGACGATGCGCGGGTCGGCGGAGAACAAGCCGTCGACGTCGGTGTAGATCTCGCACACATCGGCGCCCAGGGCGGCGGCGAGGGCCACGGCTGTCGTGTCCGAGCCCCCGCGCCCCAGGGTCGTGACGTCCTCGTCCTTGGAGACCCCCTGGAATCCGGCGACGATGGCGACCTGGCCGTCCCTGACGGCGCGGGCGACGCGCTCGGGGACCATGCCGATGATCTGGGCGGCGCCGAAGTGCGAGTCCGTGCGGATGCCCGCCTGGGCGCCCGTGTAGGCGCGGGCCTCGACGCCGAGCTCCCCGACGGCCATCGCCAGGAGGGCCATGGAGATCCGCTCCCCCGCGGACAGCAGGATGTCCATCTCGCGCTCGGGGGGCTCGGAGCTGAGCTCCGCGGCGGCGTCGAGCAGGTCGTCGGTCGTGTCGCCCATGGCGGAGACGACCACCACCACCTGGTGGCCGGCGTTGTGCGTGTCGGCGATGCGGCGGGCCACCCGTTTCATGGCCGCGGTGTCGGCCACGGAGGACCCGCCGTACTTCTGCACGATCAGTGCCACGTGTTACTCATTTCTGCAGGCGTCACGGGGCAGCGCGACGGGCGCGGCCCGTGGGCGGCCCTGAGCCGCCGTCCACAATCCTATGACTCCCGGGCCCGCTTCCCCGATCCGACCGTTATGTGGGAAGTCACCACTGCCCGTCGGCGGGCCGCGCACGAGCAATCAGCGGGTCGGCCGGGACCGACAGCCGACGGACTGGAGCAGCGCCACGCGGGACCGGCGGGGCGGCCCCCGCCCCGTGGGCACGGATCCGCGCCGAACCCGTGACATGGAGTACACGCAGTCCCTAAAGTTGGAGCATGCCCGCGCACGATCCGGGGGCAGGGCACACGAAGGAGACGCGATGACCGAATCACTGGCACTGTATGGCACCCCCGTCGTGCACGGAGTCGCTTACGCCCCGGCTGTGTGGGTCCACAGGCCGCCGCTGCCGCCCCAGAGCGCCCCGGCGCTGCCCGCACCGCACCGCGAGGACGAGGTCCGCCGGTTCATGGAGGCTCAGAGCGCCGTCGCCGACTCCCTCTTCGACAAGTCCCTGCGCGCCACCGAGCAGGCCGCGGACGTCCTGGTGGTGACCGCCTCCATCGCCACCGACCGCGCTTGGACGCGCGATGTCGCCGAGCGCATCCGCAAGGGGACCCCCGCCGTCCAGGCGGTCATGGCGGCGACCGCGCGCTTCGTCGTGATGTTCGAGACGGCGGGCGGCGTCATGGCCGAGCGCACCACGGATCTCATGGACGTGCGCGACCGGGTCATCGCCCACCTGCAGGGCATGCCCGAACCCGGGATCCCCGCCGTGTCCGAGCCCTTCGTGCTGCTGGCCGACGACCTGAGCCCCGCTGACACCGCCGGGCTGGACCCCTCGCTGTGCCAGGCGATCGTGACGCGCCTGGGCGGGCCCACCTCGCACACGTCGATCATCTCCCGCCAACTGGGGATCCCCTGCGTGGTGGCCGCCCGCAGGCTCCGCGAGATCCCCGAGGGGGAGCCCGTGCTGGTCGAGGCCGCCGACGGCCTGCTGACGACGGGCGTGGACCCGCGGGTGGCGCACTCCCTGGTCGAGGCGGACCTGCAGCGCCGCGCCCTGGTCGAGGAGTGGCGCGGCCCCGCCGCGACCAGCGACGGGCGGGCGGTCGAGCTCCTGGCGAACGTGGGCGACGCGGCCGCCTCGGAGGCCGCCCACGAGGGCGGACTGGCCCAGGGGATCGGCCTGGCCCGCACGGAACTGGCGTTCCTCAAGTCCACGGCCGAGCCGGGCGTCACCGACCAGGTGCGCGCCTACGCCCAGGTGATCGCCCCGTGGCGCGGCAGCAAAGTCGTCGTGCGGACCCTGGACGCCGGCTCGGACAAGCCGGTCGCCTACGCGACACTGCCGGGCGAGGAGAACCCGGCTCTGGGCGTGCGCGGCATCCGCACCTCCGGCCCCTACCCCTCGATACTCGCGAACCAGTTGGACGCCATCGCCATCGCGGCCATGAGCGCCCCGGAGACGCGGGTGTGGGTCATGGCGCCCATGGTCTCCACCATCCCGGAGGCGCAGTGGTTCTCAGCGATGGTCCGCCAGCGCTGCGAGACCTACGGGGTCGACCTGCGCGCGGGGATCATGGTGGAGGCCCCCTCCGTGGCGATCCTCATCGACCAGTTCCTGGAGGCCGTGGACTTCGTGTCCATCGGCACGAACGACCTCACCCAGTACACGATGGCCGCCGACCGCACCTCCGCGGACCTGGCCGAGTACGCCGACCCGTGGCAGCCCGCGCCCCTGTCGCTGATCGCGCAGGTCGCCCGGGCGGGCGCCCGCGCGGGCAAGCCCGTCGGCGTGTGCGGCGAGGCCGGGGCGGACCCCTTGCTCGCCTGCGTCCTGGTCGGCATGGGGGTGTCGTCCCTGTCCATGGCGTCCGGGGCGATCCCGGGCGTGGGGGCGATGCTGGCCACCGTGACGATGGACCAGTGCGAGGCGGCGGCCAGGGCGGTCGTCGGCGCGCGCGACGGCGGCGAGGGCCGCTACCGGGCGCGCCGGGCGCTGGGCCTCATGTGAGCGCCCCCGGGACCGCCGTTCAGTGGTCCCGGGGCGAGCCCCTGTCGGGCCTGGGCGAGGGGATGACCCTCCACACGACCGCCGCCGAGGCCGCGATGAGGACCAGGGCGAACACCGTGGTGATCTGCATGGCGTGGGTGAACGCCGTCTTCGCGGCCTCGGCGACGGCGGCGTCGGCGGGGTCGGCCAGGTCGAGGACCCCCAGCGTGCCCGACAGGGAGTCGCCGGCCGTGCTCCCGTGGACCTGGTCGAAGTCGGCGGGGAGCGCCACGAACCAGCGGTACAGCGCCGACTGCATGGACCCCAGGATGGCGATGCCGAAAGCGGCGCCCAGCTGGTAGGCCGTCTCCGAGATGGCCGAGGCGGCCCCCGAGCGCTCGCGCGGCGCGGCGGACACGATGGCGTCCGTGGTCAGCGTCGAGGCCATGCCCGCGCCGAATCCCAGGACCCCGACGCCCACCATGATCATGATGACGCCCGACACGGACGCGGCGACGGCGACCATGCCCAGGCCGAGGGTCATGAACGCGCCCCCGAATCCGATGGCGTGGCCCCGCCCCAGCCTCGCGAGCACGCGGGAGGCCGCCAGAGCGGCCAGGATCCCGGTGACGGTCGCGGGCATCTCGACGAGCCCGGCGGCCAGGGGGGACAGGCCGCGCACCAGTTGCAGGTACTGGGAGAAGAAGTACACGAGGCCCACCAGGGCGAACACTGAGGCCGCCGAGCCCAGGACCGCGCCCGTGAACGCGGGGATGCGGAAGAGCGACAGGTCCAGCAGCGGGTGCTCCATGCTCATCTGGCGCCTGACGAAGAGGACGCCCGAGACGAGGCCGAGCACGAGGCCGATGGCCAGGGTCGTGTCGAACAGGCCGTGGGCGATCTGCTTGATCGCGTAGACGATGGGCACGATCGTGAGGATCGACAGCACCGACGACGCGATGTCGACGCTGGCCTCGCGGTTCCCGTAGGACTCGCGCAGCATCGGGACGCCCACCGCCAGGACCAGCACCATGATCGGCAGGTTGATGAAGAAGACGCTGGACCACCGGAAGTGCTCGATGAGGAAGCCGCCCAGCAGCGGGCCCAGCGCCGCGCCCCCCGTGGTGCCGATCGACCAGATCGCGATGGCCCGCGTGCGCTGGCGCGGGTCGTCGAAGGTGTCGCGCACGATCGACAGGGTCGACGGCATGACCGCGGCGCCGAAGACGCCCAGCAGGAAGCGCCCGAGGATGAGGACGTTGGCGTCCGGCGCCAGGGCGCACAGCAGCGAGGCCGCCGCGAAACCGGTGGCGCCCACCAGCAGGGTCCTCTTGCGCCCGTAGCGGTCCGCGATATTGCCGACGGTGACCAGCAGCCCCGCGATGGTGAAGGCGTAGATGTCGCCGATCCACAGGATCTGGTTCGCAGTGGGGTTCAGGTCGGCGCTCAGCGAGGGCACCGCCAGGGAGAGGATGGAGTTGTCGATCGCCAGCAGCAGGACGGCCATCGTGAGCACGCCGAGTATGCCCCATTGGCGCCCTGTGAACGCCTGCGACGAGGATTGAACAGGCATAGTGGTCTTCCGTCGAAGGGGTGCGTGGCCGTTCGAGTCTAACAACTGGTCGGCGCCACAATTCCCAGTTCGGCGGGCTTCCCCTCCAATTGGTGCGAAAGCTCACCGGTGCCGCCCCCGGCCCGGGCGGGCGCCGAGCCCGGGAGCGGATCAGTGATCAAACGGATCCCGAGGCGCACACCCCTCCACTGGGCGCGCGAACCGGCCCGGGCTGCCCGGGCGGCCCCTGCGGGCGCGGGATCGTGCTGTCCCTGCCCGGAGTCCTCACTCCCCCGTCCGCGCGGGCCCCGACGGGATGGCCCGCCACGCGACGAGCGCGGCGGCCAGGCACAGGAGGACCGCGAACACCGCGGTGGCCTGCATGCCGTGGGCGAAGGTGAGCCGCGCCGCCTCAGCCAGGGCGGGGTCGGAGCCGCCGGGGGGCACACCGTCCGCTGCGGCGGGCCCGCTGGCCCCCAGCGCCTCCAGGGTCCGGGCCAGGGAGTCCGAGGCGCCCGCGCCGTGGGCGGACTCGAAGTCGGCGGGCAGCGCCACGAACCACCGGTAGTAGGAGGAGAGCACGGACCCCAGGACGGCGATCCCGCAGGCGGCCCCCAACTCGTAGGCCGTCTCGGAGATCGCCGAGGCCGCTCCGGCGCGCGAGGCGGGGGCGGCCCCGACGATCGCGTCCGTCGACAGCGTCATGGACAGGCCCGAGCCGAAACCGAGGACCCCGACGCCGACCAGGATGAGGACGATGCCGGGGACGGACTCGGCGGCCGCGACGATGCCCATGCCCACTCCCAGCAGCGCGGTTCCCAATGCGATGGCCCCTCCCTGCCCCAGCCTCGGCAGCAGGCGCGGGGCCGCCAGCGCCGCCAGGATCCCGGTGACGGTCGCGGGCATCTCGACGATCCCCGCGGCCAGAGGGGCCATGCCCCGGACGAGCTGCAGGTACTGGGAGAAGAAGTACAGCAGTCCCACCAGGGCGAAGATCGCGATGCCCGCGGTGAGCACGGCGCCGGAGAAGGCGGGGATGCGGAAGAGCCCGAGGTCCAGGAGGGGGTGCTCGAGGCGGCGCTGGCGGCGCACGAACGCCCAGCCGCTGGCGGCGCCGAGGACCAGGGCCAGGGCCTGGGGCCACCCGAAGCCGCCGTGGGCCGCCTCTTTGACGACGTAGACGATGGGCACGACCGTCAGGATGGACAGGGCGGAGGACGCGAGGTCGACGCTGGCCTCGCGGTTCCCGTAGGACTCGCGCAGCATCGGGACGCCCACCGCCAGGACCAGCACCATGATCGGCAGGTTGATGAAGAAGACGCTGGACCACCGGAAGTGCTCGATGAGGAAGCCGCCCAGCAGCGGGCCCAGCGCCGCGCCCCCCGTGGTGCCGATCGACCAGATCGCGATGGCCCGCGTGCGCTGGCGCGGGTCGTCGAAGGTGTCGCGCACGATCGACAGGGTCGACGGCATGACCGCGGCGCCGAAGACGCCCAGCAGGAAGCGCCCGAGGATGAGGACGTTGGCGTCCGGCGCCAGGGCGCACAGCAGCGAGGCCGCCGCGAAACCGGTGGCGCCCACCAGCAGGGTCCTCTTGCGCCCGTAGCGGTCCGCGATATTGCCGACGGTGACCAGCAGCCCCGCGATGGTGAAGGCGTAGATGTCGCCGATCCACAGGATCTGGTTCGCAGTGGGGTTCAGGTCGGCGCTCAGCGAGGGCACCGCCAGGGAGAGGACGGAGCCGTCGATCGCCAGCAGCATGACGGCCAGCGTGAGCACGCCGAGGATCCCCCACTGCCGGGGGGTGAATGGCTCCGGCCGCGCGGCGGGGGCGCCGTCGGAGGCGGGGGAGTTGTTCGGGGGAGCGTCCGATTCCACGGGGAGCAAGCCTAACCCGGGTCCGTGCGGCGCGCGCGGAGCACCGCGCAGCTCACACGCGGGCGCGTGGATCGGCGACTGCGCGAAGCCCTCGCAGACGCGGGCCGCCACTGGCCCGGGCGGGCGCGTGGACCAGCGGCCCCCGCCCCCGTCAGCGTGCGGGCCCTCACACGCGCAGGCGGCCCGGCTGGACGCCCCGTCGATGACCGTTTCCGCGATGCGGGCCCTCACACGCGCAAGCGGCCCTCCAGCGCCCTGCCCAGTGTCACCGCGTCGGCGTACTCCAGGTCCGCGCCCATGGGCAGGCCCATCGCCAGGCGCGAGGTCTCGATCCCCATGGTGGAGAGCATCCGCGCCAGGTAGGCGGCGGTCGCCTCGCCCTCGACGTTCGGGTTGGTGGCCAGGATCACCTCGGCGATCTCGCCCTCGCCCAAGCGCTTCATGAGCGCCGCGATGCGCAGCTGCTCGGGGCCGATCCCGTGGATGGGGTCGATGACCCCTCCGAGCACGTGGTAGCGCCCCCGGAAGACGCGGGCGGCCTCGACCGCCTGGATGTCCTTGGGCTCTTGGACGACGCAGACCTTCGTGGGGTCCCGGCGCGCGTCCCGGCAGATCGAGCAGGTCGGCTCCTCCGTGACGTTGCCGCAGATCTCGCAGTGGCGCACGCGGGTGCGGACCGCGTTGATGGCATCGACCAGGCGCGCCACGTCGTCCTCGTCCGCCTCCAGGACGTGGATGGCCATGCGCTGGGCGGACTTCGGGCCGATGCCGGGCAGCTGGCCGAACTCGTCGATCAGGTCTTGGAGGGCGCCCTCGTACATTCAGTAGGTCCCTTCGGTGGTCTTCTCTTCGATCACGCGCCCGCCGAGCACCTCCAGGACCGCGGCGAGGCCGACGACCGAGGAGTCGGAGATGTCCTCGTCGTCGATACTGGCGGAGTCGTCGTCCGCGGCGACCACTCGCGGCCCCGGGGCGCGGAGGGCCCGCTCGCGGAGCGCCGCTTCGGCGGCTTGGCGGCCGGTGGGCCGTGGGCGCTCCTCCTGCGCGGCAGGCGCCGCGGGCGACGGGGCCCGGGGGGCAGGCGACAGGGCCTGGGGGGCGGGCGCGTCCTCGAAGGATACGCTGGCTCCGCCGGGGACCGCCACCGCCTCGGACCAGCCACTGGGGGCCGCGGGGGAAGCGGTTGTGTCCGCCCAGTCGTCGTCCGGGCCGTCCACGAAAGCGGGCTCGTCGGGCAGGGACGGGTCGCGGGGGGCGGGCTGCGGGGCCCGGGCTGGAACGGGCGGGGCATCCGGGGCCCCGCCGCGCGCGGGCCCGCTCCACTGCGGGGCGGGGGCGGGAGCCCCCTGGTCCCGCGCGCCGGGGACTGGTGCCGGACTCTCCCGGTCCAGTGCGCCGGGGGCTGGTGCTGGACTCCCACCGTCCAGTGCGCCGGGGGTGTTTCCGGGCACCTCCTGGTCGCCGGGGTAGGTGAAGACCGTGAAGGCGCGCTTGCGCCGGGACCGCTGCGGAGCGCCATCGGCGGCCGTGACGCCCTCTGCGTGCCCGTCTCCATGCGATCCTGTTCTGGACTGCGGCGCCGCCTCTCCCCGCGGAGCTTCCCCTCCGCGCGCGGCCCCTGCCCCGTCGTGCGATGCCCCCGCTCCTTCTCGTAGGGCCCTTTGAGACGTTCGGGCAGCGCGGCCGTTCTGCGCCGACGGGGCAGCTCCGCTCTGCGAGTCCGTGCTGTGCTGGAGGGCATCGGGGACCCCCGCGGGCTCGGGCCACCCGCCGACCTCCCCGGGGGCCGTAACAGCGGGAGGCGCCGCGTGCCCGTCCCCCGCAGGCCCGGAAGCCGACTGGACGCCCGCGGGCTCGGGCCATCCATCGGACCCCCGGGGGGCTGGCTCCTCCATCGCAGAAGGCGCACCCGTCGCCGTGGGAGAGCCCGCGTCGCTCGGCTCAGCCGCCCCGGGGGCGGCACCGTCAAAAGGGGGCGGCTGGGACACCCATCTGCGCGCTCCGCCCTGGGAGTGGGCCGCCTGGGCCGAAGGCCCGGTCACCGTCTGGCCCCCGCCGGCCTGGCCGACCTGGGCGGACACTGTGACCGTCAGTCCTGTGGCCTCGCGGACGGCCCTTTCGACATCGCCCGCGCGGTTCCCGCGCGTGAACGCCGCGACCATCGCTTCGACCGGGAAGAGGACCACCACGCGGGAGCCGTCCACGGCGCCGAGCTGGCCATTGCCCCCCACCATCGACCAGGTGACGCGGCTGATGGAGGCGAGCCGCTCCACCACCTCGGTCCACCGGCCGCGCAGCATGTCGGCGTCCGCGGAGCTGGAGGCGCCGCGCTGCCCGCCGCCGTCCCCGCCATCGGCGGGCCCGCCTGGGCGCCGCCGTGGCCGCGGGCACTGTCCCCACGGGCGCCGCTCCCCCGCCCGTCGCCGCGGTTCTCGCCATCGCGCGCGGCACCACGGCCCCGCCCGTCGTCGCGGCGCTCGCCATCGCGCGCGCCGCCGCCTTGTCCGCCGCGTTCCCCGCGCGGGCCCTGCAGGGCGGGCGCCCCAGCCTCCGGGCCCCCCCATGCGGGCACGGAACCGGATCCCGCCGGGCCGTCGCCCCCCTCGGGAGCGTCCGCCCACGTCGGCGCCGAGGGCCTGGACTCCGCCTCTGCGCGAGCCCACCCCGCCGAGTCCTGGGCGCGCGCACCGCGCTCGGGCGCCCTTCCCCCGGGAGCCGCCTCCCCATCGCCGCGGTGGGCGCCATGGCGCCGCTCCCCCGCCTCGCGCTCCCGCCTCGCGCGCTCCAACTCCTCGCGGGCCTCGCGGGCGCCGAAACGCCCCTTGCCCTGGGCGCCCCCGCCCGAAGCGCCCGAGGCGGTGTCCGAGCCAACCGGCGCGGCCTCGTGGGGGGAGCCGCCGCCGACCAGGCCGACGGCGCCCTCCAGCGCCCCCTCCGGCTGCGCGGGGGCAACGGGCACCAGGATGCGGCCCACCAGGAGCTCCAACTGCAGGCGCGGGGAGGTCGCGCCAGTCATCGACCGCAACGCCTCGTCGACCAGGTCGGCGGCGCGCGACAAGCCCTTGGGACCCCAGTTCTTCGCCTGCAACTGCATCCGCTCGAACTGGTCGGCGGGGGCGTCGGAGAGGACATCGCGCGCCCCGTCGCCCGCGACCGCGATTATCAGCAGGTCCCGCAAGCGCTGGAGCAGGTCCTCGACGAAGCGCCTCGGGTCGTGCCCGGACTCGACCATGCGCTCCACGACCCTGTACGCGCCGGCCCCGTCGCCACCGGCCAGGGCGTCCACCGACTCGTCGAGCAGCGCCGAATCCGTGTACCCCAGGAGCGCCACCGCAGTGGCGTAGGAGACCTCGCCGTCGATGGCGCCCGCCATGAGCTGGTCGAGCACGCTCAGGGTGTCGCGCACCGACCCCCCGCCGCTGCGCATCACCATCGGCAGCACGCCGTCGCCGACGCGGACGCGCTCCTGGGCGCACAACTCCTTCAAGTACGGGCCCAGCACGTCGGGCGGCACCAGCCGGAACGGGTAGTGGTGGGTGCGCGAGCGGATCGTGCCGATGACGCGCTCGGGCTCAGTCGTGGCGAACACGAACTTCACGTGCTCGGGGGGCTCCTCCACCAGTTTGAGCAGTGCGTTGAAGCCCTGGTTCGTCACCATGTGGGCCTCGTCGATGATGAAGATCTTGTAGCGGTCGCGCACGGGCGCGAAAGTGGCGCGCTCGCGCAGATCCCTGGCGTCGTCCACGCCGCCGTGGGAGGCCGCGTCGATCTCGACGACGTCCAAGGAGCCCGAGCCGCCCGTCGCCAGCTCCTTGCACGAGGCGCACTGGCCGCACGGCGCGTCCGTGGGCCCCTGCGCGCAGTTGAGGCAGCGCGCCAGGATGCGCGCGGACGTCGTCTTGCCGCAGCCGCGCGGGCCCGAGAACAGGTAGGCGTGCGTCACTCGGTTCGCCCGGAGCGCCGCCTTCAGCGGCTCCGTCACGTGTTCCTGGCCGATCACCTCGTCGAAAGTGTCGGGGCGGTACCTGCGGTACAAAGCTGTCGTCACCCTTCCAGGGTAGACGGTGGCGGGGGCGTTCGCGTGCCCTCCCCCAGGGATTCGGGAATCCGGGCGCCGAGGCCGGGCCCGCCCACCCCTGCCCGGGGCGCGGGGCGAGCGGGTCGGGCACCGCTGGGGCGGGCGGGCCCCACCGGGGCGGACGGGCCCGCATCCCCCGGACCCGGCCCGCCGGAGCGGAGCGGGCAACGCGACGCCGCCCTGGGCATGTTCCGGACCCGGCCCGCCGGAGCGGAGCGGGCAGCGCGACGCAGCCCTGGTCGTGCTCCTGCCCCCGGCTCCGGCCCGCCGGATCGGGGCGCCCTGGAAAGCGGGGGCGCGGGATGCCCCGGATAGGCGGCGCGAAGGCGCCCATGGCACGCCAGAGGAGGCGCCCACGGCCTGCCGGCGATACCCTGGCAAGGGGCCGCTGTGCTCCCTACTATCTATTCATCGCGGCAGGAGTGGACCGCATGGCGCACCTCGGAACCAGCATGTGCATCGGCGTCGTCCTCCCCCAGCACATCGACGTGGGCGAGGACGAGGCGCTGGCCCTCTTGGCGCCCGCGAGAGGCGCCCGAAGGGCGCGCGGAAGCGCCCGGGGATCGGGAAGGCCACAGTCAGGAAGGTGCAGGGGGACGACCCGTCTTGGTGGGTGCTCGACGCGGATTTCGCAGCGCTGTCGCTAGGGGTGCCCCTCGGCCTGCGGCCGCGCGCCGAAGCGTCGCGTGCCGCGCGGAGGTGGCGGCAAGCCCGGGCGGTCACCGCTGAACTTGCCATCGGCCTCGGAGCAGCATACGCCGGAGTCGGCGAAGAAGCGGATGTCCCAGTGCCCGCTCACGTCGCGGCGGACGCCGAGCGGGCGCTCGCCTACGCCCCTCAAGCGTGGTTCTTCCCCGCGAACGGACCCGCCTGGCCGGATGTCGGTCCACTGGTCGAGGCGGGCACCGCGCTGCCGCCCTCGGCCACGGGACTGTGGGTCGTCGCTTCGGACCCACTCACCGGACGCGACGACCGCACCGCGCAGCACCGCGTCGCCTCAGTGCTCGTGCGCTTGGCCAAAGGGGCCTGATCGGCTCGTGACCGGTTGATCGTCGGGGCCGTGCGCAGGAAGGGCCCGGCGCAGCGAACGCGGTACGCGGGCGTGATAAGGGGGACGGGAGCGTTCCCGCCCGAGGCACGGGGCGGGCGCGTCGGGCTCCACCGGGCTGGGCGGGCCCGCATTGGGGCAGGCAATGGGTCATCAGGGTAGGCAATAGGTCGTTTGGGGGGGAGCGCGGGCCCGCATTGGGGCAGGCAACGGGTCATCGGGGTAGGCAATGGGTCGTTTGGGGGGGAGCGCGGGCCCGCATTGGGGTAGGCAATGGGTCATTGGGGTAGGTTATTAGCCTGCCCCAATGGGTGGTTTCCTGCCCCAATGGGGGTTAACCTGCCCCGATGGGGGCTAACCGTAGGTGGTTTCCTGCCCCGATGCCGCGGCTGGAGCCGGGAGGGAGCAGGGGTGGGGCTGGCGGCCGGTCGGCCCGGTCATCAGGCGCGGCCGGTCGGCCCGTTCGCTGGGAACGGGGCCGCTCGTGGCAGCTGCGGGCGCGCCGATGGCGGGCCCGGCCAGCCCACCGCTCCGCCCGGCGCACCCGGGGAGGGGAATGCGGCGGCGCTGGTCTGCCCCTCGGACACGGAACGCGCAGTGCCCGTCCATCAGGATCCGCGTTCCACAGTGGAACCACCTTGCCCGCGAGCACCTGATCCCGGCGGCGCAATAACGGGCACCCGCCTCTGTCCCCGTCCAGCCCCCGACCCGCAGCAGCTGGGCGCCCCAGCCTCCACCTCCGACTCACAACCGGCAGCAACCCCACAACCGGCAGCAATGGGACGCCCCACCTCCGTGCCCTCCCCCGCCTCGAAGGCAACAAGACGGCAACAATGGGGCGAACGCACCGCCAACCCCGCCCCGTGGTTCCTCATAACGCATAGGATTGGCCCATCCCACTCGAGTGAGGTGCAATCATGAGTAGAATCCGCATCCGCTTCCTCCGCTGCATCGGCGCAGCCGCGGCCGCACTCGCGTGCGCCGGCCTGTCCCCCCTGGCCGCGATGGCCGACAGCCCGGACAGCGGAGCAGCATCCGGCGGTCCGGCGGTGAGCACGGCGGGCGCCCCGGCCCCCAGCAGCGAGTCCGCCCCCCAGGATCCAACCACCAAGCCCCAAGACCCAACCACCGACACCCAAGACCAGACCACCGGCCCCCAGGACCGGGACGCCGCCCCGCAGGCCCCTGACGGCTCCGACACCGGACCCGCTGACGGAGCCCCCGCCTCGTCGGAGGAGGAGGGGGAGCCCGGGCCGCCGATCCCGGCCACTGGGAAGTGGGTGCGCCACGGAGCCGGATGGAGCTACGAGCTGCCGGACGGCACGCTGCTGAAGAACGGCGTCTTCGACGTGGAGGGAAGCCGCTACGCCTTCACCCCAGACGGGTACGTCCCAGTCGGCTGGTACAAGGACCCCAACGGCGTGTGGTACATGTCGACCGAGAACGGCGTGCGCACCGGCTGGTACTGGGAGGGCGGCACCTGGTACCACTTCGCCGACAACGGGGCGATGGACACCGGCTGGCTCTCCACCGGCGGCTCCTCGTACTTCATGACCTCCAGCGGCGCCATGGCCACCGGCTGGTTCCAGGTCGACGGGACCTGGTACTACTTCGAGTCCTCGGGCACGATGGCAGCGTCGAAGTGGGTCTGGGCGGGCGCCTGGTACTACTTGACCGGCAGCGGGGCAATGGCCTCGGACTGGTTCATCGCGGACGGCACGTGGTACTACGCGGGCCCCGACGGCGCGATGCGGACCGGCTGGGTGGCCGATGGCGGCCGCTGGTACTACCTGCACCCCTCGGGGGCCCTGGGCACCGGCTGGCTTCAGGAGGGAGCGAGCTGGTACTACCTCGATCCGGGCTCCGGCGCGATGTCCACCGGGTGGGCGGCGGTTTCCGGGTCGTGGAACTACTTCGACCGGTGGAAGGGCTTCTGGGTCTCGGGCCGCGCCGACTTCGAAGCGGACTGGAACTACGCGAAGACCCTGTACAGCCCCACGAACTACCTGGTGGTCGTCGACACCGGCGCCCCGCACTGCATGACGTTCTACTGGGCCGACGACTCCTGGCAGCCGCTGACCGACATGCCGTGCTCGGTGGGCAAGCCGTCGACTCCCACGATCAAGGGGACCTTCACCATCAAGAGCCGGGGCCCGTCCTTCGGCCACGGGTACACGGCGTACTGGTGGACCCAGTTCTCGGGCGACTACCTGTTCCACTCGATCCTGTACTACGAGGGGACCTACACGGTGAAGGACGGGACCCTGGGCGGGCACGTCTCCCACGGGTGCGTGCGCCTGCGCTACGAGGACGCCAAGTGGTTCCACGACACGATCCCCTCGGGGACCTACGTGACGATCTACTGATCCGTTCCACGAGGCGGGGGCCGGGCCGCGTCCGCGCGGCGATCCGCATCGCCCCGTCCACCTTGCCGACGAGGCGGGGGCCGGCTCCTCCGGGAGGGTCCCCGCCCCGGCGTTGTCGGGACTGCGAGGGACCCCAATGCGGAGCCCCGGGATCCCAATGGGATCCCGGGGCTGTGGGCGGAGACGGCGGGATTTGAACCCGCGAGGGGCTATGCACCCCTACCTCCTTAGCAGGGAGGCGCACTCGACCGGACTATGCGACGTCTCCAGTGCCGACCACTCTAGAACACTTCGCCGCCCCGCGCGAGGCGCTGGCCGTGTGATCTGCGGTCGGCCGCGGAGGGCGGGGGATTCGAACCCCCGGTGCCATTGCTGGCACAGCGGTTTTCAAGACCGCCTCCTTCGGCCGCTCGGACAGCCCTCCAGACGGCTCGATCCTACAGGACGGCGGGCAGGCGCGGGAACTCCGCCGCCTCCCAGGCCCGCCCGCCGCTGCGGAGCGGGCGCGGAAACCCACCGCTGCTGGTCGGGCGGGGAGTGCCCTAACCGCGCAGGCCGAAGAAGTTCCAGGACTTCTTGTCGGGCGCCGGCTCCTCGGGGTGGTCGAGGAGGCCCCGGAAGAGGGCGGGGGCCGTGGGCGGCCACAGCGGCACCCGGATCGCCAGAGTCGCCTGGATCGCGTGGTACACGTCCCAGCGGGAGGACTTCGCGGGCTGGACGCTCTCGTTGCGGGGGCCGAGGCGGCGCACCCAGCGGCCCGGCTGGCCGATCAGGTAGTCGTGGATGTAGTCGACGAAGGACCTGTAGCAGTGCTCGAAGTGCTCGACCTCGGAGACGCGGGCGCCGTCGTCCAGCATGGCGCGGCGGATCGCGACGGTCGCGCACACGCCCTCGCAGACGACCCACTGCTGGTGCTCGTCCTCCCCCGGCACGGGGTCGCCCTCGTCGTCCACGACGGTGGCGAACCCGGGGCAGCCGTCGGTGCGGCGCCACCCGTCGACGCGGGCGCGCTCGAAGAGCTCTGTCCCCATCTCGAGCAGGTAGTCGGGCACCTTCCACCCCATCGAGCGCAGGCCGGAGCGGACCTGCAGGGCGAAGCGGGCCAGCTGCATGGAGTGCCCGGTGACGTAGCCGTCGTAATGGCGGCGCCCGTCGTTCAGGAGCTTGCCGGCCCCGGGGCTCGGGTTCCACTCCTCGTCGTAGTACTCGTGGACGCGCCAGCCGTTCTTGGAGGCGACCTTGTGGGCGAAGGCGGCCATCTTCTCGGCGCGGTCCAGCCATTCGGGTTCCGTGGTGGCCTCGGCGGCGGCCATGTACGCCTCGATCGTGTGGATCAGGGTGCCCAGCGTGTGGACGGGGACTGGCGCGGTGAACGCCTCGTCGTACTGGTCCCACACGAGCCCGTAGTCGTCGGCCCAGCGCTCCTTCTGCTCGTCGAGCATGGAGTTGAGGAGCTCGTGCGCCCCGGGCCGGTTGGCGACGGCCGCCGCGGCCGCGCCGAGCAGCGCGTACACGGTGTGGTACTGGGATTTCACGCGCCCGTCCTCGTCCCAGGGGACGCCGTGCCCGTCGGCGCCGGCCTCGGGCTTGATCGACACCCACATGCCGCCGTTGACGGGGTCCGTGAAGTAGGTGGAGAGCGCCTTGACGGCGTGGTCCGCGTAGCGGCGGGTCCCGGGCAGTCCCATGAGCACGCCCAGTGAGAACACGTAGGCCATGCGCCCCGTGACCGCGAGGTCGATGGACCTGGTCGGATCGGGTTTGCCCTCGGCGTCCAGGTGCGCGAACCCGGTTGGCACGATCGCGCCCTCGGCCTCGGCGATGAGGGCCTGCATCTGCGTGGACAGCCACCTGTTGTGCTCGAGCGAGTCGAACCAGCCCATTGGCGTTCCTCCTGACTTCTTCGTCTGTGGGAGCCGACACTGCATCGGCGTGGAACCAGAGTAGCGCCCGCCCACCTCGTTCGCGCAGGCTTCCGGCCCACGAGGCCGGGGCGGCCTCCCCACGGGCGCTCGCGCCGCGCCGTCGCCTCTGTTCCGGCCCACGAGGCCGGGGCGGCCCGGGCCCGGGGAACCGGCGGCGACACGCTGTGACACCCTTCTCATTCCACGGCGTGGGACGGGGGTTCCGAAACGAGGGCGGGCAATGTCACACTGGGGGCATGCATGAACGAGCAGGCACACCAGCCCTTCCTGAAGACCTCATCAACGTCGACGATGTCATCTCGGCCTACTACGATGTCGAGCCCGACCCCGCGAACGTGGACCAGCGGGTGGTGTTCGGCACCTCCGGCCACCGCGGTGCCTCCTTGGACGGAAAGTTCAACGAGGCGCACATCGTCGCCATCACCGCGGCGATCGTCGAGTACCGCGCCTCCCAGGGGATCAACGGCCCCCTGTTCATCGGGCGCGACACCCACGCCCTGTCCGAGCCCGCGTGGCGCACCGCGCTCGAGGTGCTGGCCGGCGCGGGCGTGGACGCGCGCATCGACTCGCGCGGATCCTACACGCCGACCCCCGCCGTCTCCGTCGCCATCCTGGGCGCCAACGGCGCCCCCGGGCAGCTGCGCACCAGCGGCGACGGCCTGGCCGACGGGATCGTCGTCACCCCCAGCCACAACCCGCCGCGCGACGGCGGGTTCAAGTACAATCCCCCCCACGGCGGCCCCGCCGACACGGACGCCACCAGCGTGATCGCGGCCCGCGCGAACGAGCTGCTGGAGTCGGGGCAGTGGCGCGAGGTGCCCCGCGTGGTGGGCTCCGACCTGCTCCACCATCCCAGCATCACGCCCTTCGACTACCTGGACTTCTACGTGGGCCAGCTGGACCAGATCGTCGACATCGAGGCGATCCGGGCGGCGGGCGTGCGCATCGGCGCCGACCCGCTGGGCGGCGCGTCCATCGACTACTGGGCGGCCATCGGCGAGCGCTACGGCCTGGACCTCACCGTCGTCAACCCGAAGGTCGACCCCGCGTGGCCTTTCATGACGCTGGACTGGGACGGCAAGATCCGCATGGACTGCTCCTCCCCTTACGCCATGGCCTCCCTGCGCCAGGCGATGACCCCCGACGCCGAGGGCAACACCCCCTACGACATCGCCACCGGCAACGACGCGGATTCGGACCGCCACGGCATCGTCACCCCCGATGGGCTGATGAACCCGAACCATTTCCTGGCCGTCGCCATCGAGTACCTGTTCAGCCACCGCCCCGGGTGGGGCGAGGGCTGCGCGGTGGGCAAGACCCTGGTGTCCTCTGCCCTCATCGACCGCGTCGTGGCCTCCCTGGGCCGGGAGCTGGTCGAGGTGCCCGTGGGCTTCAAGCACTTCGTGCCCGGCCTGCTGTCCGGGACCGTCGGCTTCGGCGGCGAGGAGAGCGCGGGAGCCTCGTTCCTGCGCAAGGACGGCACCGTGTGGTCCACCGACAAGGACGGCATCATCATGGCGCTGCTGGCCTCCGAGATCCTGGCGGTCACTGGCAAGACGCCGTCGCAGTTGCACGCCGAGCAGGTGGAGCGCTTCGGCGCCTCCGCCTACGCCCGCATCGACGCCGCCGCCTCACGCGAGGAGAAGGCGAAGCTGGCCGCCCTGTCCGCCGACGACGTGACCGCCACCGAGCTGGCGGGCGATCCGATCACGGCGAAGCTGGTGCGCGCCCCCGGCAACGACGCGCCCATCGGCGGCCTCAAGGTGGCCACCGAGTACGCGTGGTTCGCCGCCCGCCCGTCGGGCACGGAGGACGTGTACAAGATCTACGCCGAGTCCTTCAAGGGCGCCGAGCACCTGGCCGAGGTCCAGGAGGCCGCGAAGAAGCTGGTGTCCGACGCACTGGGGGCGTGAGCGCGCCCCCGTGAGCCCCGCGACCGCCGCACCCGCGCGGTAGCGGCGCAGCGGCAGCGCAGGCGGAACCGTGTCAGGGCCGCCGGGATGTCCTCCAGTGGGCGCCCCGGCGGCCCTTCCGCCTCGGGTCGGTCCCTTCCCGGGAACGCCGGGGGCGCCGCGGAGACGACCCCGATGAACTCCGCCGGTCCCCTATCCGCCGGGGGCACCGAATGGTGGAGCCGACGTCCTCGGCCAGCGCGTCGTCGGTCCCCTATCCGCCGGGGGCACCGCCTGACGGGGCCGTGTTGTTCTGCGGCACCCCGTCCGCCGGGTCCCTTTCCTGAGCGGGTCCGCTCCGCGCGGCCGGGGAAGGGGAACCGCTCCGAGGCCGCCCATGCCACGGGGGCAGGACCGCCCCGCGAGGATGAAAAACGGGAGCAGTAGTGGGTAAGAACCATCTGTGCGGCACGGCCGACGACCTGCGGCGCGCTGGAGCGCGCGCCTCTCTGGGGGCGTCCGTGGTGTGCGCGCTGGTCTGCGCCGTCATGTTCACCATTGGCTCGCTCCAGCGCGGCGCCCTCTTCGCACTGCTGGGCGCCATGACGCTCCTCATAACGATCGACGACTGGCACACCCTGGTCGTCGAGAACAGCGCGCCCCGGCGCTGGCGGCGCGTGGAAGGCGGGTACCTGCTCAAAACACCGGGGGCCCTGGCCCTCACCCACACCGTGACCGGCCTCGGCCTGGTCGTCCTGTCACCGGCGGTCCTGTGGTTCATGGCCCTAACGCGCGTCGTGACGCCGCCTGTGCGCGTCATGCTCGCTCCAGGGCTGCTCATGGTGCTCCTCAAGTCCGCGGGGGCGGTGGTACGGCCGTTCCTGTTCCGGCCGTTCCTGCCGGAGATCTTCGTGTCCCCCGCCCTCCTGAGCGTGCGGTGCAACAGTGCGCACCAGTGGACCGCGGAATGGGACGAGAGCACGGAGATCACGGACTCCCGGGGCCTTTCCTGCGTGCACATGGACAACCGCGTCCACAGCGGGTGGCTGATCGGCATGCACGGAGCCCCCTGCGGGCACAGCTACCTGCAGCGGACCGTGTCCCTGCTCGCCCGCCATCCCATCGAGCGCAGGGCGCTGGGAACCACCGAAGGCGCCGCCGTGCTCGCGAAGATCCTCTGATCCGGGAGGTGGCGGCGGTGTTCTCCAACGACTGGGCCTCGAGCTGCCTGTACCAGGGGTCGCTGCTGCTGCTCGCGTTCGCCTTCCCCTTCTTCCTGTCCGACGGGGCCGGACCAGCAGCGCGCTACGACACGTGCTACCGCGTGGGAGTCACGGTGTGGGCGCTCACCGCGTTCGCCTGCAACCATGTGACCCGCCGCATGAACGTGCACCCCGAACGCTACTGGCGGTGGGGCGCGGACGGTTTCCACATGAGTTCGCCGTGGGCGCTGGTGGTGGCCGACTGGGGAGCGACCCTGCTGCTGACCGCCTTGGGCGCAGCCGCCTTCCTCCCGCCCGCCTGGGCTCCGGGAACGGGGATCCACATCACCGTGTTCGGCGCCTGCGCCGTGCCATCCGGCATCGGCGGGCTCGTGTTCCGTTTGTCGCAGTCCCACCTCAGGCCGCGCGTCCTCGTCAACGACACGCGGATCACCATCCTGCCCGCGCGCGGGGACGCGTGGACAGCGAGGTGGTCGGACCTGCCGACCGTGGCCCCCGGGGACAGGAGAGCGGCCGCAGCGCTCGAGGAGGCGCTCGAGGCCCAGGTCATGCCCGACCGCTTCGACAGGCCGACTTCCCGCGACGCCGTCATCGCCCTCATCATCCAGGTGGCCCGGCACCCCGGGGAGCGCGGGCGCCTCGCCAGCCCGGAGGGGATCGGGGCGCTCAAGGAGTGGACCGGTCGGATCTGAGCGCCGGGGTCTTCCCACATGCGCGGCCTCCGGCGTAGTCTGGGAGCGCACCTGGTACTCCAACACTGCGGGGAGGCGCCGTGAGCAGTGGGTTCCGCATCAACGACGCGATAGGTGTGCTGCTGGACGGCGGCCGCCAGCGCCACCAGGACGGTGCCCTCTGGGCGGATCACACCGCGGAGGTCGAAGTCGATGGAACCCGTAAGACGATCACTATCGAGGCGGCACACGCGTACACGATGATCGCAGCGGATGATGACGGAATCACCATCTCCAACCCATGGGGGCACTACAACGAGGCCGACGGCTCGGGAAACCCCTCGAACAACAAGCCGCAAGCCGGCGGTACCTTCCGGATGTCATGGGACGATTACAGGCGCTGCTTCATGTCGTACACGTATGGGCGGATTCCATGATCCCGAGGAAGCTAATCGGGTACGGCACGTGCGCCGCCTGCGTGTCGCTCTTCCTGCTCAACGACTTCCTGTGCACCCACTTGCGCCTGGACTCCCCGCCGCCGGGGGCGCAGTCGTGCCCAAGCGGCATCCACATCAGAAAAGCGGGGCATAGCTCTCATGACCCATTTGGAAACATTCCCATTGGGAGTGATTCCAATGGGAATTACGCGTGGCTGAATGTCGCCGACATGGAAATCGTATTCGGCCATCAGCGCGCATATGCTAGAGCGGATTTTCGAGGGAACGGAGGGCATCAGGAGAGCCCAGCGAAGTTGCTGAACATCGGTGACACCTACACCGCACCCGATATCGGCGCATTCACATTGGAGCAGGTTGAACCTGCGGGCTTCGTCTTCGGCCCGGCGACCTCGCGAGCAACATTCTGCTTCTCCCCCGACCCTGCTTTCACCGTCGACCCGCCCATCCTCTGGCGCAACAAACTGATCCCCGACGTTGAGGAACCGCCCCACCTGTGGGGCGGCCAGGACGACGCGCCCTACAACGACCCGGACCCCGCCTCGGGCGCCACTGCCCCGCCAGCCCCCCGGAACGGCGCACCACCCACCACCCCCCAGTCCGACGCCACGCCCCAATCCGCCGCAGCGCCGAACGCACCCGCGGCCGGCACGGCGGAGGACACCGGAACAACGACCACCGGAGGGCGCTGAGGGACCATGGACATTCGCCGCACCCGTGCGCAAGGGCTCGTAGTCGCCGCGAGAACCACGGTCCTCGTGCTCATCGCCGCCATCGCCGCATCGGTGTCGGGCGGGACCCTATCCTATTTCACCCTGTACATCGGAGCTGTACTCCCCATCCCCGTTATGACGGGATTCCAGGCGCATCCGCCGACCTGGCTGCGCGCGCGCCACTTGTGGCCCCCTGCCCGGCCCCCATTCGCCCATGCTCTCGTCGCCCAGTTGTGCGTCCTCGCGTGGTGGATGGGCGGCTACACGATAACCGCCCTCGCGATCCACCTCACCCGAGGGGTATCACGGGTGACCGTCACGCCCTACGTCATCCAGCTCGCCGTCATCAACGCGATCGGAGGCGCGGCGTGGGCGCTCCTCCTCGCGTGGATCGACGCCCACCGCCCCGCAGACCGCGACCCCGGGGACGGGCAGGAAGATACGCGAGCCGCCGACCGGTCCGGGCCCCTCGACGACCCCGGCATCAGCCCCGTCGACCCGCTTCCCCGGGAAGAGGGGCCCGCGCCTCGAACCCGCTTCCACCAGGGCCCCTCTTCCGGTGGCCGTTCAGGCAAGCCTCACCTACCGTTGGAGTAGCGCCAGCGCGCGCCCGCACCCAGCGGAGGACGAGAAGAGGAACGAGGCCACGTGACCCGCCCCCAGGCTCCATCCGAGAACCCCCGACTGCCAGCCGGGCGGCTCGTTTTCCTGCTCTTCGCGGGGATCTGCCTGCTCGCGGGCCTCGACGCCGCCCTGGTCCGCCTGGCCGCCACCGCCCCCGTCCCCTCCACCGACCTGGGCGCCGTCCACGGCCTGCTCATGGTGTACGGCTTCCTGGGGACCGCGATCTGCCTGGAGCGCGCAGTCGCAGTGGGCACGGGCTCGGACCGCCCCACGAAGTGGGCCTACCTGGCGCCCCTCGCCACGGGCGCGGGAGGCGCCTGCGCGCTCGTCCTCGCCCTGAACGCGGGTCTGCGCGAGGCGATGGCCGCCCTGCCCATCCCCCGCCTCCTGGCCGCCCGCCTCGCTGGGTTCCAGAGCGCCCGCATGGCGCCCGGGCTCCTCATCACCACCGGAATGGTCCTGCTGGTCTGCGTCTACGCGCACGTGTGGCGCCGCCGCCAGGCCTCCTACGCGGTGCTCGTCCAGATGCTCGGGGCGCTCATCGGCCTCGGCGGCGCCCTGGCGTGGTGGCGCGGCCTCGAAGTGGCCGCCATCGTCCCCTGGTGGCTGATGTTCCTGGTCGTCACCATCATCGGGGAGCGCCTGGAGCTGGCGCGCCTGAACTTCCTGGCGGGCTCCACCGAGCGGCGGATCACCGCGGAGGCCTGCGCTGTCCTGCTCGCCCTGCCGCTCACCCTCTTCGCCCCCGGGGCGGGCTACCCGGTGCTCGGCCTCGCCCTGGGCGCCGTGGCCGCCGACGCCGCCTGGCACGACGTGGCGCGCCGCACCATCAGGGTCCCGGGAGTGCCGCGCCTGGCGGCCGCCTCCATGCTGTGCGGCTACGGCTGGGCACTGGTCCCCGCGCTCATGTGGGTGGTCGCCCCTCCGGTCTTCGACGGCTACGGCTACGACGCCGCCGTCCACGCCCTCACCATCGGTTTCGTGGTCTCGATGGTGATCGCCCACGCCCCCGTCATCATCCCCGCCGTCGCGAAGCGGCCGGTCCCCTACCACCCGGCCATGTGGATCCCCTTCGCCCTCCTCCAGGCCTCACTGGCCGTCCGGCTGCTGGCCGGGGCGCGCGGAGCAGCGGGCGCGTGGCGCTTCGGCGGCGCCCTCGGCGTGGTCGGGATGCTCGTCTTCGTCCTCACCACCCTCACCGTCACCATCCGCGCTGCCAGGAGCGCCACTCGGGCCGCCCGGGCCCCGTCCCCGTCGAACGAGGCGGGGGCTGCCGGAGGGGACCACCACCCTGCCGACGCGCCCTCCGGCACCGCCCGAGCGGCCAGGGACACTGCTGAGGCCGCCAACGGCACCACCGGCACGGCCCCCGCCCCTTCCAGCAGGGAGGACGCATGAGCCCCACCATCGGCCCGCCCCCCGGGAGCCCCGCACCCCCGGGCGGGGAGCGCCCGGCCCCCAGGGCCACCAGCGCGCACGCCCCCTCCAGCGCCCCCGCCAAAGGGGGCACCATCCCCATCGGCTCCCCCGACTCCCCCGGCTCCGCTGGTGAGCGCCCGGGGGCGCAGGGCCGCCCCCGCGTGGCCCGCACCGACCGCCTCACCACCGTGTGGCTGTGCCTGGCGGTGCTGGCGGCCGGCGCCACGACCGTCTTCCGCACAGCGCTGCCCCAGCCCCTGTGGACCACCATCCACCTGGTGACCCTTGGCGTCCTCACCAACGGCATCCTCCAATGGTCCTGGTACTTCGCGCGCGCCCTGCTGCGCCTGCCCCCCGGGGACCGCCACTCCGGGCGGGACAACACCCGCAGGATCCTGGCCCTCAACGCGGCCCTGGTCGTCCTGATCGCCTCCATGTGGGCCGAGTGGGCGCCCGGAGCCGTCGTCGGCGCCACGGGGGTCGGGGCAGTGGCCGCCTGGCACGGCCTCGCACTGGTCGTCGCCGCGCGCACCCGCCTGGCCTCCCGCTTCGCAGTGGTCCTGCGCTACTACGCGGCCGCCGCCGCGTTCCTGGTCCTCGCCGCCGTCCTGGCCGGCCTGGTGGCGACCGCCGCGTTCGCGGCCTCCGCGCCGCAGTGGCTGGTCGGGGCGCGCTCGGCCATCACCGTCGCCCACGCCATCGCGGGCGTCGGCGGCTGGGTGGGCCTCACCATGGGCGGCACCATCGTCACACTGGGGCCCACAGCCGTGCGCACACGCATGGACCCCCGCGCCGTCGACCTGGCCTCCCTGGCCCTGCCCGTGTGGGCGGCGGGCCTCCTCGCCGCCGTCGCGGGCGCGCTCGCCGGGCACATGCGCGCCGTCGCCGCCGGCCTCGCCGTGGTGGGCCTGGCGGCTGCGGCCGGGATCGCCTACCCCCTGGCGCGCGCCGCCATGCGCAAAGGCCCCTCCGAGTACGGCAGCTGGTCCATGTGCCTGGGCACCGCGTGGATCCTCGTCGGCGTCGCAGTTGTCGCCCAGCATGCCTGGACCACTGGCACGGGCGAGCAGCTGCGCGCCGCGAACCTCCCGTGGCTGCCGATCATCGGAGCGGGAGGGCTCGGCCAAGTGTTCATCGGCGCCCTCACCTACCTCATGCCCGTCGTCATCGGAGGCGGGCCCCGCGCCGTGCGCGTCGGCGTGGGGGCCCTCGAGGCCGCCGCCCCCATGCGCGAGGCCGCCCGCAACGCCGCCCTGGTGCTCCTGGCGGCGGCCACCGCCTCGCAGGCCCCGGCTGCCGCGCCCCTGGCCACCGCCTGCTGGGCCGTCGTCCTGGCCACCTACCTGGCGGACATCGTCCTCATGGCGCGGGCGGGCACAGCGCAGGCCAGGGCCCGCACAGCGCCGCCGTCCCCGTCCCCCTCGAACACCGGAGGTCCCCGTGGCTGACCACAAGCCCCGCCCCAAGAACCCCGCAGGCGACGCCGACCCCCTGAGCCGCACGGCGATGGGCGTCATGGGCCTGGTCTGCGTCGCCGCCCTGGCCCTGGCGGTGTTCCTGTCGAACCCGTCGTCCCCCGGGGCGCAGACCGCTGCGGGCACGGGCACCGCCGCAGGGGGCGCCGCCCAGGTGGCGCCCACCGGGCACACCACCGAGGTCGCGGTCGGGGTCTCCGGGTTCGCCTTCACCCCCAACAGGATCGAAGTGCCCGCGGGCGACCGCCTCGTCATCAACTTCACGAACACCGGGGACCAGCGCCACGACCTCGTGCTCCCCAACGGCGCCGAATCCGGGGCACTGGCCCCCGGCGCCTCGGCCACCCTGGACGCGGGCGTCGTCTCCGCCGACATGGAGGGCTGGTGCTCGATCCCCGCCCACCGCGAGCACGGGATGACGCTCACCATCACCGCGGTCGGCGCCCCCTCGGCGGGCGGGGGAAGCGACCACTCCGGGCACGCCGACCACTCCGGGCACGCGGGCCACCAGGCGGCCACCGGCGGGCCCGCCACCGCCCAGGAGCTGGAGGAGCACGCCGCCGCCGTCGAGGCGCGCGACCCGGTGCTGCCCCCCGCGGACCCGGCCACCGAGCGCCACTACACGTTCACGGCCACCGAGGGCACCATCGACGTCACCGACACCCTCACCCGCGCCCACTGGACGTTCAACGGCACCTCCCCCGGGCCCATCCTGCGCGGGCGCATCGGCGACACCTTCCACATCACCCTGGTCAACAACGGGACCATGAGCCATTCCCTGGACTTCCACGCGGGACTGGTCTCCCCGGATCAGAACATGCGCTCCATCGACCCCGGCGAGACCCTGGAGTACACCTTCACCGCCGCGAACGCGGGCATCTGGCTGTACCACTGCTCGACCGCGCCCATGTCCATGCACATCGCCAACGGCATGTTCGGGGCCGTCGTCATCGACCCCACCGACCTGGGCGCCGTCGACCACGAGTACGTGATGATCGCCAACGAGCTCTACCTCGGCCAGGACGGCCAGAGCGCCGACGCGTCCCTGCTGTCCGCGCTGCAGCCCAACGCCATGGCGTTCAACGGCACCCCCTTCCAGTACAAGGCGCACCCCATCCAGGTCAAGACCGGCGAGCGCGTGCGCGTGTGGGTCATGGACGCGGGCCCCAACCTGCCCCTCACCTACCACGTGGTGGGCACCCAGTTCGACACGGTGTGGCGCGAGGGCGCCTACGTGATCCGCGGCGGGGGCAGCGGAGGCGGCTGGGGCCAGGTCCTCGCCCTGGGCGCCGCCGAGGGCGGCTTCGTCGAGTTCACTCCGCTGGAGGCCGGCCACTACACCTTCGTCAACCACGCCCTGTCCCTGGCCGAGAAGGGCCAGACCGGGGTGTTCGAGGTGACGGACTAGCCGGGGTGCTCGAGGTGACGGACTAGAGGGGCCCGGCCGCGCCCGCGGCGCCCGGCCCTTCCCAACGGCGCTGGCGCGCGCCTACAATCGCCCTATGGGCTCCGTGATCCTCCGACCGCTGTTCGCCACCGAGACGGACCTGCTCGAGCGCGCGACGCTGGGGAACATCAACTGGTGCGGCCAGCGCTTCACCATGGACGACGTGCGCCGGACCCCGGAGTTCGCGCACTACACGCGGCCCGATCCCCTGCGGGGGGACTTCGGCATCGTCGCCGAACGCGACGAGGAGGCGCTGGGGGTCGTGTGGGCGCTCTTCCTGCCCGCCGACCACCCCGGCTTCGGTTTCGTCGACGAGGCGACCCCCGAGCTGTCCCTCTGGGTCGACGAGGCGGAGCGGCGCAGGGGAATCGGGCGGTCCCTCATGGGCGCGGCCCTCACCGAGGCCCGCGAGCGCGGCGCCGCGCAGATCAGCCTCTCCGTGGAGGAGGGGAACTTCTCCAAGGACCTGTACACGTCCTTCGGCTTCGCCGACGTCCCCGGGCTCGAGGCCAACGGCGTCATGCTCCTGCGGCTGTGACGCCCCGCCCTGCTGGGCCCCGCGCCGGCGCCATGACCGCGAACGGCGCAGTCGCGCCAAAGCCTGTGGCGACCGGCACGCCCAGTCCGCCAAAACCGTGGCGGCCCCCACTGCCCTGCGGCACCGGCGCGCCCGCGCGCCGTGGGTAGAATCTCCTGGTGCTCTCCCCCTACCTCGGCGTCCTGCGCCTCGAAAGGGCCTGGCGCTTCTCAGCCGCCGGGCTCGTCCTGCGCCTGCCCATGTCGATGGTGGGCATCTCCATCATCCTGCTCGTGCGCGCCCAGTACGGCAGCTACGCCCTGGCCGGAGCGGTGTCCGCGGTCAACATCATCGCGACGGCGTGCTGCGCGCCCGCCCTGGCGCGCCTCGTCGACCGCCGCGGGCAGTCGCGCGTCATGGGGCCGTCCTGGGCGGTGTCGTCGGCGGCCATGGCGGCCCTGCTCGCCTGCGCGGCAGTGCGCGCGCCGGAGTGGCTGCTCTTCGTGTCCGCGGCGGTCGCGGGGGCCACCTGGGGGGCTCCCGGCGCCCTCGTGCGCTCCCGGTGGGCGGCGGTCCTGGACAGGGCCGACCAGCTCACGACGGCCTACGCCTACGAGTCGGCGATGGACGAGCTCGTCTACATCCTGGGCCCGGTCCTGTCCACAGTGCTGGGCACGCTCGTGCACCCGGGCGCCGGGGTCCTCCTGTCCGTCGTCTTCCTGGCCGTCGGCGGCGCGCTCTTCCTGTCGGGGCGGGACTCCGAGCCCGAGCCCACCGGGGGCGGGGAGCACGGAGGGCGCGGCTCCGTGATCCGCATGCCGGCGGTCGCCGTCATGGCCCTCACCTACATCGGGATGGGCACCATGCTCGGCGCGAACGACGTCGCCGTGGTCGCCTTCGCGGCGGAGAGGGGGGTGCCCGCCATGTCCGGGGTGCTCCTGGCGGTGTCCTCGGCCGCCTCGCTGCTGGCGGGGCTCGTCTACGGGGCACGGTCGTGGCGCTGGCCCACGTGGCGCCTCTACAAGGTGTGCGTCGTCGCCATCGCCCTGGGCGCCACCGCCTACCTGGCGGCCTCCGGCCTGTGGACGATGGCCCTGGTGATGTCCGTGACGGGCATGGCCTACGCGCCCACCATGACGAACGTCAACATGATCGTCCAGAAGACCGTGCCGCCGCACCGGCTCACCGAGGGGCTCACGTGGATGTCGACGTCGCTCAACATGGGCGCGTCGCTGGGTTCGGCACTGGCCGGCCCGGCAGTGGACGCGGGCGGCTCGTACGGCGGCTACCTGGTGACGGTGGGGTCGGCGTGGGCCATGGTGCTCCTGATGGCCGCGGGCGTCCGCGCCTTGGGCAAAGCCACCGCCGAGGACTAACGCGGCGCCGCCGCCCTCGCCTAGGATGGGTCCCATGCCCCCCACGCCACCGTTCGACGACGAGTCGCCCTCCCTGCTGCTGTCCCTGGCGGCGGGCACCAGCGAGCTCGCCTCGGTAGTGCTGGCGCACGCGCTCGCCGGGTGCGGCTTCCACCCCAGCATCGTCGGCTTCGGCGGCATCGGCTCCCTCCGCAGCGCCCGGGTGCTCGGCCGCGTCCTCATGGACCGCGACCTGTTGCAGCGCTCCTGGTTGTCCGGCAGGCGGGGCTGGCGCCAGTTCTTCAACGCGCAGGTCCCCCGCCAGCCGGTCCTCGTCACAGTCGGCCGGTCCCGTCGGCTCACCTTCGCGGACCGCGGCGGCTACGTCGACCTCGTCGTCAACGGGCACGGCCTGCCCCCCGGGTGGCACGACGCCACGATCCAGGTGCTCCACGAGGCGGACGTGCGCGCCCTCGGCCTGCGCGAGGGCGACGCGCTGCGCCTGGCGGCCCCTGCCCCGGGGGCGCCGGCCCACCCGGACGGGCACGTCCGCCGGCGCGTGCGCGCGGGCAAACCCGTTGACGTCACGATCCGGATCGTCGGCGACTCCGAGGACTTCGGGATCGTCTCCGACGTCGATGACACCGTGATCGTCTCGATGCTGCCCCGCCTGCTGACGGCGGCGAAGCACGCCTTCGTCGACCGGGTCTCCTCGCGCGAGGCGGTGGACGGCATGGCGGAGTTCCTCACCGACGCCGCCCAGTCCCACACCACCGCCCCCAACCCCTCCCACGCGCCCGTCCTGTACCTGTCCACGGGGGCGTGGAACGTCGTGCCCGCGCTGCGCTCCTTCCTGGAGCGCACCCACTTCCCGACCGGCTGTTTCCTCATGACCGACTTCGGCCCGTCGAACACCGGGTGGTTCCGCTCGGGGCCCGAGCACAAGCGCCGCGAACTGCGCCGCCTGTCGCGCATGCTGCCCCACGTGCGGTGGCTGCTGGTCGGCGACGACGGGCAGCACGACCCGGAGATCTACGCCGAGTTCGCGCGCGAGTGCCCCCACCAGGTCGCGGGCATCGCCATACGCGCCCTCTCGGAGTTCGAGCAGTTCATGTCGCACGGCACCTTCGACGCGATGGTCCCCGACGCCCTGTGGACCGTGCCCGAGCAGATCCCCGTGTGGTACGGCTCCGACGGCCACGCGCTCCTGGCCAACGTCAGGGGCAGGGGCGGGCTCCCGCGGCTCGCGTCCCTGATCGGCACCGACGAGGGCTCCGGCCCGGACGGGGACGGGGCGGGCGCCTGACCGGGGCGCGCGCATGGACCGGCCCCCGCCTCGTCGGCTCAGGGCAGCGGGCGGCGGATCAGGAGGACGCGTCCCCCGACTGCAGGCCGTTGGGCGGAACCGGCAAGCACCCCTCGGGCCGGACCAGCGGATCCTTGGACCGCGAGGTGTGCGCGACCTCCTCGGCGTCGATCGGGCTGTCGTAGAAGTTCCCGAGCTCCACCGTCACCGCCTTGTCGGTGGCATCGGTGAGGACCACCTTCGCCCCCGGGAAGTACCGGGCGACCGTGTAGGCGTCGTCGACGCCGGAGACGCCCGCGAAGATGCGGACCTTCCCCCCGTACTCGGTCGTCGAGTTGTCCGGGTCCTGCGGCGTGAAACCGGCGCTGATCAGCATCTCCGTGGCGTCCGTGGCGAGCCCCTGGTGGGCGGTCGTGTTGACGACCTTCACATTCACGTCCTCGACCGGCGACGGGTACGCGCCGACGCTGGGGCACACCAGGTCCCCCTCCTCCGCGTACTTCACGGACGCCGAGAAGGAATTGCCGAAGGGGATCGGGATGACGCCGATGAGCACCAGCGTCCCCACCAGGGCGATGACGGCCAGGCTCAGGCCCGTGATCGAGAAGACAGCCGTCTGGCGCCGCTGCCTCCTCATCAAGTAGCGCTGGCGCGGGGTCAAGGGTGCCTCTGGGTTACTCACAGTCCTTAACGTAGCCGATCACGGGCCGGGCGCGCACTCCGTCGGCACCCTTGTGGGGCGTTGCATCAGGCGCCCGCGGACCGGCGGGATAGAGTGGGGGCGGCCCGGGCGCCCCCGGGCGCGCCGCACCACCGCCGAAGGGACCACTGATGCACTTCCTCTCCGACGACCTCCTGGCCCGCATCCGCTCCCGCGCGGGCGAGGTGGACGCCACCAACTCCTTCCCCGCCGACGACCTCGCCGACCTGCGCGGCGCCGGGTACCTGGGCGCGTTCGTCCCCGTTGAGTTCGGCGGATCCGGCCTGGGCCTGACGGCGATCGCGGCCGAGCAGACGCGCCTGGCCGCGGCCGCTCCCGGCACGGCCCTGGGGATCAACATGCACCAGATCATCGTGGGGCTGGGGCGTTTCCTGGTCGCGCACGGGAACCCGCGCGGCGAGCAGATCCTCCGCGACGCCGCCGCGGGGGAGGTCTTCGGCTTCGGCATCTCAGAACCGGGCAACGACCTCGTGCTCTTCGGCTCCACCACGAAGGCGTCGCCCGCCCCCGGCGGCGGGTACTCGTTCGAGGGCACGAAGATCTTCACCTCGCTGTCCCCCGCGTGGACGCGCCTGCTGGTCTTCGGGCGCGCCGACTTGGACGAGGGGCCCAAATCGGTGTTCGGCCTGGTCCACCGAGACGACCCCGGGTACTCCATCGTCGACGACTGGGACACCCTGGGGATGCGCGCCACCCAGTCGATGACGACGCGCCTCGAAGGGGTCGCGGTCCCCGACGACAGGATCCTCACTGTCACCGATCCGGGCCCCTCCGAGGATCCCGTGGTCTTCGGCATCTTCGCGCACTTCGAGATCCTGCTGGCCGCCACCTACCAGGGCGTCGGCGAGCGCGCGGTCCAGGTGGCCGCGGAGCACGTCAAGGCCCGGCGCTCCGTGAAGAACCGGACCACCTACTCCAACGACCCCGACATCCGTTGGCGCATCGCCGAGGCGGCGCTGGCGATGAACGCCGTCGGACCGCAGATCCGCGAGCTCGCCCGCGACGTCGAGGCGGGGGCGGACCGGGGGGCCGCGTGGATGCCGCAGCTGTCCGCCGTGAAGAACGCGGCCGCCGAGGCGACCCTGCGCGCCGTCGAGCAGGCGATGCGCGCGTGCGGGGGCTCGGCGTACTACAACTCCCACGAGCTCTCGCGCCTCTACCGCGACGCGCTGGCCGGGATCTTCCAGCCCTCCGACCAGGAGTCCCTGCACGGAGCGTGGGCGAACCTGGTGCTGGGGCCCGTCGGAAGCTGAGGGAGCGCCCCGCGGCGGGGCCGAGGCCGAGCGGTCGGCCGGACCGGGCGGGCCGTCCGAGCGCCTGGGGCGCTGCGGCCGCCGCGCCCCCGCCATTCAGATGTCGAGGTCCTCGACCTGGGGGCCGGCGCCCATCCGCTCGACCTCGTCGACGAGCCCGTCGGGGAGCCGTCCCCGCATGCTGGCAGCATCGGGGAAGACGAGGAGGCTGCGCTCCCGGGGCCGCCACCACTCCCCCTCCCACGTCCGCGCGCCGTCGGCCCCGTCCTCCTCGGCCGAGTCCCAGTCCCTGGAGCCCATCCCGGTCCAGTCGGGGTCGTCGCGGGTGTGGACGGCGTACTGGCCCTTCGCGGTCGCGTAGACCCGGAAGGTCTGGACGCGCAGGCCCTCCACGCGCCTCCTCCACTTCAGGCACAGGCGCCCCGTGAAGCGCTTGGTCCTCACAACCGGGCCGTCATCGACCTCGAGTTCCACTGTCCCCATCATCTCGCGCCGCCCTTTCTTCCCATGGTGTTCCAGGTAGAGCCTGATGCCCGCGACGACCGCCGCGGAGTTCCCTCCCGCGAGGCGCGCGGCCTGTTCGAACAACGGAAGGTCAGCCTCAGCGATGTACACGTTCTTCGTCGGCATGTTTATGACTATACACATGCGCATATACGGCGATCAAAAAGGCCCGCCGCGCGTCCGTGCGCACGGCGGGCCGACGCGACCAGGGCGGGTGCGCGCCAGGGCCTGGCAGGGCGGCCCGGTCGGCGCCCCACGCCGGGGCCGGCGGGATCGGACGGACCGGCCGAGCGCGGAGGAGCGCGCCGCCCGCGCCCGCCCTACTGGTTCCAGGAGTACTGGGCCGGGGCGATCTCCCCGCCGCTTCCCGTCATCCACCCGCCGCGGGCGAGGGCGAAGGAAGCGCCGCTCTTCGTGTTCCAGCAGCTCACGCCGTCCGCCGTCGACGAACAGGCGTAGTCGCCGTTGGCGGCGTACTGGCCGTAGGTGAGGCCGGTCGCGGCCGTGGCGCCGGACGTGCCGCAGGACTGGACCGCGGAGTCGCCGCTGATCGAAAGGGTGCCGTGGGAGCTGCCCGAGCAGGACGCGTAGTTCCCCGCCGCCCAGTCGTTCGAGTTGATGACACAGCTCACGCCCGTGGAGTTGAAGGAACAGGAGATGTTCCCCGAGGGAGTGGCGAACGCCGTGAGCTGCTGGGCGTTCGCAGGGGCCGGGTAGCGGATCGCCTCAGTGGTCGACGGGCTGGGGCTGGGCGTGGTGGGGGACGCGGTCGTGGGCGCCGCCTGCGCGGCGGGGGGTGTCGTCGGCGAGGAGTTGGGGGTCTCGAACCCCCGCGTGAACACGTAGATCACGACTGCGAGCAGTGCGATCGCGACGATGACGAGGGCGCTGAAGATGATGCCCAGAGCGCTCGGCCCGCCCTTGCGCTTCTTCGGGGCGGCCCCGTCGCCACCGCCGTCGTAGTCGGAACCCGAGGCGGGCGCCTGCTGGGCCGGCGCGCGCGTTGCGGTGGACGCGGCGGAATAGGAGGACCGCCTGCCCGCAGCAGGGTAGCCGGAGGCGGAGGCGCCCCCTGAGGGCGCGTACTGGCTGGTGGAGGAGGGCGCTCTGTACGGGGAGGCGCCGGGCGCCGCGTAGGGGCCGCCGGAGTCGCGGCCGACCGCACCGGGCATGGTCCGCGTGGCCTGCTGGCGCGGGTCGGCCGTGGGCAGCGGCATGGTGGCCGCGGCCCCCGCCGGCGAAGCGGACTTGGGGAAGACCGCCGTAGCGCCCTCCGGCGAACCGGACTTGGGGAAGACCGCCGTGGCCCCCTCCGGCGAGCCCCCCATGACGCGGGTGGCCCCGGCATCGGCTGCGGGCATCCGCGCCGTGGGGGCGTCCACCGCCGGGGTGCCCGCCGCAGGAGTGCGCGACACCGCGGTCTCGACCGAGGAGGTCCGCGCCGTGGGGGCGTCCACGCCGGAAGCGGAAGCGGCCTGCGCCTCCTGCCCACCGGAGCCCGCAGTGCGGTTCCCGAAGATCGAAGTGCGCCGCACCTGCGCGACGACCTGCTCGCGGCTCTGCACCTCGGGCTTGGGCGAGGCGCCGCCCGCGACCGCGGAGTAGGGGGTCGTGCGCTCGACCTGGGAGTAGCTGTTGACGCCCCCCTGCCCGAGCACGTACATCCCGTGCTCGGCCGTGCGGATCTGGGATCCGGCGACCGCGCCCGACACGTCCCCGCTCATGACGAGGAAGCCGTTGGAGTCGATGTACCCGTCGTAGTCCTCGCGCGCCTCGAGCGCCGCGTTGACGGCGGGGTCGCCGAACTGGTGCAGCCAGTCGAGCAGCCCCCTGTACGCCCGGGGGTGGGCCGCGACGGCAGCGCGGGTCTCCGGGTAGCGGTACGCCAGCTGTCGGAGGGCTTCGGCATCCGTGGCAGGGTCGGCGGCGGCCCTGAGCGGGTCGTCGAAGTGCAACTCGTCAGCCATGCTGTGCTCCAGAATTCGTACGGGACAGATGCCGTCCCACTTTATCCCCTAACCGCGGGAGCGGCCCAATTTACGGACGGCTTTCACGCCCCCCACGGCGTTGTCCCTTGACATCAGCCGCTATGCGCCCCTGAACTCGTAGGCGTCGAAGCCCAGGGCCCCTATGTCCCGGTCCAACGCCCGCACCTGGTCGTCCCACCCCGGGGCACGCGCGACGAACCCGTCGGGGGCGCCGGTCTGCCTCGCCTGCTGGAGCGCGAAGGACCGGGCGCCCGCCTGCCGCACCGCGCGCGCCACCTCGAGGCCGTCGTCCGGCCCCCCGGGGAACACGGTGAGGCGCACCTCATGATCCACCTCGGGGTGGTCCATGAGCACCCGCAGCGCCTCCCACGCGCGCCCACCCGATCCCGGGCGTCCCGCCACGGCCGGGTAGTTGGCGGGAGTCGCTTTGATATCGAGGCCCACCCAGTCGACGAGGCCCTCGTCCAGCAGCGCTCCGAGGCGCGCGGGGTAGGGGCCGGCGGTGTGCAGGCCGACGGCGAATCCGAGTTCGCGCACGCGCCGCATGGCGGGGGCGAGGGCGATCTGCCGGGTGGCCTCGCCCCCGGAGAAGACGACCCCGTCGAGCAGGCCCCGGCGCCTGGCGAGCAGCCGTTCGACGGCGTCCCAGGCGACCACGCCCGGCACGCGCGGGTCGATGATCGCCGCGTTCTGGCAGTAGGGGCACGCCCACGGACAGCCCTGCAGGAACAGGGAGGCGACGAGTTCGCCCGGCCAGTCGACCGTGGACATGGGGACCAGGCCCGCGATCTGCAGGTCGTCGGGAACAGGGGCCCGCCCCCGCCCGGCGGCGCCGGGGAGGCGCGGAGCGGGGACGGGGACGGGGGTGGGAGGGCACGGGGCGGGCGGGGGCGGTGCCCCAGCGCCGTGCGCTGCGCCCGCTCCCGCCCCGGCCCCGCTCAGTGGGCGGGCGGTGGTCACGCCCTGGCCCCGTAGGCGCCGACGAGCTCTCCGTGGGCGTCGGCCGCGCCCTCCGAGAACATCTGGCGCTCGTTGTACTCGCCCTTCTTGCCGATGTTGAAGGACTGGACGGGGCGGAAGTAGCCCATGACACGGGTCCACACCTCGCACGCCTGGGGCTCGCGGCCGGGGCGCGCGGCCGCGCACTTGTCGCAGGTGAAGTGCTCTCCGGCCAGGTAGCCGTGGACGGGGCAGATGGAGAAGGTCGGCGTGATCGTGATGTAGGGGACCTTGAAGGCCGTGAGGGAGCGGCGGACCATCTCCCGGCACGCGGCGCCCGAGCTGATGCGCTCGCCCATGTACAAGTGCAGCACGGTGCCGCCCGTGTACTTGCCCTGCAGGACCTCCTGGTCCTCGAGCGCCTGGAAGGGGTCGTCCGTGTAGGCGACGGGCAGCTGCGAGGAGTTCGTGTAGTAGGGCTGCTCGTCGGTGCCGGCCTGGATGATGCCCGGGTAGCGCTTGCGGTCCTCCTTGGCGAAGCGGTAGGTGGTGCCCTCCGCGGG
>ERZ772968.21-NODE-21-length-64020-cov-6.874525_pt1 | contig 64020 bp, 57 predicted proteins | sample MGYA00580674_ERZ772968 | MGnify/ENA primary metagenome ERZ772968 (study PRJEB29015, sample SAMEA2737940) | human oral metagenome | biome: human oral; feature: human-associated habitat; material: dental | place: China | collected 2138 ...
AACAGATACATCGCCTGCGCGAACGCGGTATGGAATGTGGCACTGATGCGTATGCGACAGCGGTGCTCGAACGCTGCGGATACTATCGCTTGTCTGGGTATTGGCACATCTATCGGAAACGTCCCGAGCGTTCGGAAGACCAGTTCGACGATAAAGGGCGTGAAATACGTCTTGATTCTTTCGTCGAGGGGACATCTCTCTCGCAGGTCGTTGCGTTATATGACTTCGATCAGGAACTGAGTGTGCGTTTGCTTCGCGTCATCAGGGCAATTGAAGTTTCTTTTCGTTTTTTCATTGGTCACCGATTGGGGAAAAACAACCCATTCGCGCACCGCTATCCTGATCAATTAGATGCGCGTCAGAATTCATCTTCGATGCAGCGTCACCCGACAAAAGCTTATGAAGATTGGATGGAAGAGTATGAACGCCAAGAAAATGGGGCAAAAGGTGACTTTGTACAGCATTTTCACGAAGAGTATGGACCGCACTTGCCGATATGGGTCGCCACAGAGGTGATGTCTTTTGGAACGATGAGTAAACTGTACTCCTTGATGCGGGAAACAGATCGAGAGATTCTTGCCTCAAGGCTGCAAGTCTCTCTTAATGATGAACGCGGAGATTATGGCGCTATGAGGTCGTGGCTCAGGTGCATCAATCATGTTCGAAATATTTGCGCACATTATGGTCGTTTGTGGAACCGTTCGCTTGATTTCGCCGCTGAACCTCCGGGACGGGCGAAAAAAGGTGGGAACGATATTCTTTCTTGTCTGAACAGTAAAGACGTCAAAAATAAACTCTACGGCCCACTTCTGATCTTGCGTTATTTGCTATTAACTATCGCCCCTAACCGCACGGATGTTGTGGATATTGTGGATTTCATCAACAAAGAGTCCCATGCTCTCGGCTTCAGATTGAATCAGCTCGGGTTCCCGAATGACTGGAAAACGAATCCAATCTGGGACCGCTGCTTCAGCCTCGACCCTGCTCCGAGGCTCGCTGCAAGTCTGCTTGATCGCGTCGAATGCCTCACCGCTAAGCAGGCCAGTGAGCTTCTTTCGTCCGCAGAGGTCGAATCGCCGGAAAACGAGCGAACTGTGGGGCGACTTGCTGGGGCGAAGAAAAAAGCGCAGAGAGAACTTCTGCGCACCTACCGCCGTTATAGAGTTGTAATCGAGATCAAACTTGGAAAGACTAAGTATTATCCCAAGTTTCAATTTCGCGAAGGTAAAATTATCGATACCCTTGCGGAAATCAACAAAGAACTTACCGAACGATGCGGAGAAGTGGATCCGGTGCAAATCGCCGCGGCACTGCTGGATTGGTGGCAAACGCCGCACCCAAGTATCTCCAAAACGGGAGACGGCTCTCTCCGCTGCCCCTTAGAGCTTTTGCTCTCTGTGCCCGAGAAGGAGTTCGAAGCCGGGATTGCCCGCGTCGACGCCATGAGCAGTTTTGTTGTGCCTCGCCAATGGGAGCGGACGGCTCCTAGAAAGAAGGAACGAAGCATGCCTGGGGTGTCTCTTATCCCGGTGAAGCCCGAAGAGTTCGCTGACTTCGGCAAACGGCTTCAGAGGGTGTTCGGCAGGGCTGCGGCTGCTGAACTTGAAGAGAATGCAGATGGACTCGGATCAGACGGGGGCGGACTCCGCAGAGATGGAACCAGACGCGGCAGCGGTGCGAATAGAAGCACCGGCACTGCGGCCGAGTCCTTGGGCGTGATGGACGGGCCGATTCCTTCAGACGAGGACCTCGCCGCTTCCTTCCACGCTCCCGGGGCGGAGACTCTGCACATTGTGAGCGAAAGCGAATGCGTAGGCGGGCTCATCGTCTCGATAGAGGAGGATGGGCGCAGCGGCAGCCTCGACTTCCTGTTTCTCGATGAAGCCAGGCAGGGAGGAGGTTTGGGCTACGCGGCGTGGCGAGCCGTCGAGGCGCGCTATCCGACTGTGTGCACATGGGAGACCGTCACTCCGTATTTCGACAAGCGAAACATCCACTTCTACGTCAACAAGTGCGGTTTTCGAGTCGTTGAGTTCTTCCATCCTGGTCACCCCGATCCGCACAGCCCGGCGTCGTCCGACGACGGCGTTCCCGACCTCATGTTCCGCTTCCGGAAAGAGATGGGAGAAGGCTGAGAAAGGGGCGAGTCGATATTGTGAGGCGTGTGTGAAATGCCGAGGAAGGTCTGGCCGGAAGATGGGGAAAGTCTTCAGAAGGGGGTGGAGTGGGAGAGACTGGACCGGGTTTTCGTTAAAGAGGAGGGCGGCCCCGTTTCCGGAAAGCCGCCCAAAGCAGTGAGTTCAGATATCTTAGAGCCTCTTCAATCCTTCCTTGATCTGCCGGCTATCTTCCTCGAATTCGATTTTCCAAGGGTAGCCTGAATTGTAGGTTGTAGTTCACCTCATAATTGGTGATTTCGACGAATTGCTTGTTGGAGTCAAGACTCGAGAACAAGGCGGTCCAGCAGCCGAAACCCGCCTCCATAAGCAACTTGAAGCGGTGCGAAGAGGCCGCTATTGACCCTTATTGGCCCAAGACCGAGGAAATCGGTCAAATTAGGACACGTACTGCAGGCCCTGTTCGATGGTTGGCCAGTTCGGGACGTCTGCTTTAATACGCCACTGTCCATAATCCGGCGAATAATTGGGCAGCCAGGCAAAGCCTCCGGAAGACTTGGCTCCCACGAACATGGACGTCCAGTTCCGGAAGCCGGCCTGGGTCAGGTCGTTCTGCCATGCGCCAAGGATTCTGGCAAGATCAGCCAATGCCTCGTCGGGCATCCATTTGTCGTAGTGTTTCCCGTCCCAGACGACGACCGCGTACGTAGCCACCTCCGTCCCGTTAGGCGACTGGTTAACCAGCAGACCTATATCAGTCCACCCTTCGGCTGTGGCTGCCGCTGCCGCGTGCAGGATCTTTCCGACCTCCATCATGTACTTCGTGTCGATATCGCGAGAATCCGCGGTGTTGGGCTCGGTCATGGAGAACTACCTTTCAGGTATGGATGCTTCGCATACAGTAAAACATGCGAAGCGACTGGAGCCAGATCGTCCTTGATCAGTAATTTAATCGCCTTTTCATTAAGGTTCGATATTGCGTAGCTTTAATCTTATCTACATCGAAGATGTTTTCTATGTGAGTGCTGATAGTTCTCTATTACCGATTTGGCACATGCTTGCCTACCTTGAAAGACATTCCCAGTTATAGTGTCAGGGTCTAAAGTTCTGCGCCGGGCTTGAAGGCACATGGCCTCAAGCTCGGCGCAGAATGCCACCGAAGTAAGTGATTAGACTTCTTCGAGTATTTTTTCGATAGTAGGCCAATTGTCGCCTTTGGTATCGACCTTCCAGGGGCCGTAATCAACGTCGTAGTTGGGGATCCAGACGAAGTGTTTGTTGGAATTCAACCCCAGGAACATAGCGGTCCAGTAATCGAAGCCCGCGTCCATGAGTGCCTTGAGCCAATGCAACGCTGCCGTTATAAGTTCATTATCGTCTTCTGTGGGAATCCAGTTGACGTAATGCTGATCGTTCCTGGTGATAGCCGAATACATGTGTAGACTGCTAGATTCACGGTCGAAATTAACGAGAAGTCCGATCTTGTCCCACCCGTCAATGTTTTCACGTGCTGCTCGGCTGAGAACCCCTAGCATCTTGAAGGTGTACTCATCGTCGATATCTTGCGACGGAGGAATATTGCTTATATTAGAGTTGGTCATTATGGCACGGTTCTTTCTGTAAAACGTTTGCTTCCCAGCTATACCTGACTTGCATGTCAGTGCTGGCTAGAGCGAATCCGACGGTTGGTTATGTAGGGCGCTTGTGAAGCCGATGATGACAACACACTAAAGTAATAATACTAGCTCAACGTGGGGTTGAGGGAGGCGGATTGGTTATTGGCGGAAGGTTGTCGGGGGTACAACGACCGTTGTGGAGCCATTCTCGAATTTCTCGCAACTCGCCACGAATTTATCGGGGCGTCCCTTGGCGTCGTGTCCAAATTCGTCAACGGTAAAGTGGCGCTCCCCGCTTGCTTGATCAATCATAGGAGTCTCGTAATCATTGAGGAAACTTTTACGATTGATATCGCTATCCTGGATGGCGAATGTTAAGTCACTCTCTTTATCGTAGAGTTCCCGGACGATTGCCTTCTCGTCGTCGGAAAGGTTGGCCTGCTTCATCGCGGAATCCCAGGTATTTGCAGGGTTGTTTGAGTCGTGTAGGCAGTCCCTCATCTTGGTAAGAGGATCTTCGGCGGCTGCATACTTGCCGCCATAAGCATCTTTGAACGGGAAGTCCTCGTTGAGTAGCCGTGTTTGCGTTGGCGGTAACACTCGGACGCTCGCCATGTGGCCTGCGTCGTCGCCAGTGCCCTTGAGATTGTGTGTTTTGTTAAACTTCTTCCGATCAGCATCGTCCGCTCCATGAAGGCCTCTGCTGAAGAAGTGGTTATCTGCTCGGGGCTTCTTATCTTGACGTGCACTAACCACGTTCGTGTCGTCAAAGACACCTTCTGTTCGCAAACGATTACCCTCGGCATCGAAATGAACGGCAACATAACCTCCGTTCCCTTTATTGCCTCCGTGGTATGTTGGACGTATCTCAACACTTCCCCCGTCAACGATCGGATCAATTTTGGGGGGCCATTCATCCGGAAGGCGACTGGTTGACTTTGCGGCATCGTCGCCCCCTTTGCCGGTGTGCTTGGCAATGGTGTCCTTTACTCCACTTTTGATGTTTGCCAGGGCGTCCTTCAACCGCGTGAGCATGTTGGATAAATCGTCTGAGAGCTTGGAGAGCTTCTTCGACGAAGAGAGGAGGTCGTCGACGTACTTGCGGAGTTTTCCGGCCCATTCCAAGGCTAAAGAGACGACGTCTTTGATGACTTTCGGGGCGAGGGTTCCGCACGATATCGCCAGCTCTGCTGCCTTCTCGGCTATGGCTGAGACGATGTCGGCGATGGCATCGCGGACCAGGTCATGAACCACCTGCACGATGGTCGAAGCGACGCCGAGTGCGGTGGACATGGCGTTGGAGCAGGTTCCGGCCAGCTCAATGTGCTGGGCGATGTCGCTTTGCAAGGCGGTGTAGGCGCTTATGCCTGCGCCCTCTTGCCCTTCTAGATCAGTGACCAGTGATCTGGCGAGATCGCTGGAGTTGCTTTGCAGCGTCTCACCGATCGAAGCCCAGGTTCCCGCGAAACCCTGTACTTCGCCCGGATCGCCGGTAAGGTCGTTGAGCCATTTGTTGAGCGGGGACATATGATCGAGCAGCCAAGCGATCCCCCACGACATGAGAGTCTGGATTGGGTCCGAGACGAGTTGCTGTATGTCCATGGCGGTGCCAAAGCTCGCCAGGGACTGAGCCACCCACGAATCGCTTTCCATGGCCTCGGCAATGTCTTGGCCGTCCTCAATGAGGCCGAGCCCCGAAAGAGGTGAGCGTTCTTCGGGGCCGGCAACCGTCGCTTTGGCAGGCTTCGACTCCTGCTGATCTGTTGCGCTGGGCGCCTTTCCCTCGGTTTTGGTGGGCACCTCTCCGCTGGGTGCTTCAGGGGCTTTAGGGCTTGCGGTGGGTAGCTTAGTTTCCATCATTGACCTCCCAGAAGTGCAGTAATGTCATTGAGTGCCTTAGAGTTCGCCACGTCGGTGTCCTCATAGGAATCGGCAACGTCTTTCAGGTCTCCGACGGTTTTTTCGATGGCGCCAGCGGCCGAGTCGATGACAAGATCTGCCACGCCCTTGACTGCTGACAGGGGCGGGACCATAAAGGAGCACATGATCCCAAAGGCGCCGCCTGCTAGGTTCGTGGCTCCTGAAGCAGATTTGGCGCTTGCAACTCCGTCGCTGATTTCGGATACCTTTGCAGCGTGGCTACGCAGGACGGAAGGTTCGACTTTTAATTCCACTATCGCCTCCAAAGGCTTGAGATCGCTTTGTTTGCCATTTCGGTCTCATCGGCTTCGCCTTCGTCTAAAAGGCGTCCGCGCATCTGGGCTATACCGGCCTGCGCGATGGCGGAATCTTCGCCAAATTCGTCGTAAACCAGATCGGTATAGCTTTCCGTGACGTTGTAGTGCGCATCTTGAAAGGTCTCCATGATGAGCTCGGCCAGATCGTCGGCTTCCAGCTCCATTGCAGAGTCCGCAAGCTCGATCTCCAATAGGCCGCCGGAATTGTCTACGGTGATGAAGACTTCTCCGTTCTCACTTTCGGCGCTCTCTTCCAGGCTGCTCACCCTAGACATTAATTCCTGTGCATACAGGAATTTTTCCTGCGCCTCAGCCATGCGATTATCCAAGACGCTTCGCTCGCTGTCGGCGATGGAGAATTCTTGAAACACATTATCTCCCAGGAGACGTATTCATTGGTTGAGCGAGAACAGTCTATTCAGCCCGTGGCGATTCCCCCGCCTTGGACGGGGTGGAGAGCTCCCCAATCGCTTTGGGGAGGGGCGGGGAGAGCTCGACTTGCCCCAAAATTAGCCAAAAATAGCTGGATACCCGCGCGGCCGAGTCCCCGTGAAGTCGCCCTCGTATCCGTTAGTGGTGCGTGTCTGTCGGTGACGGCTGTTAATGCTGAACTCCCGCAAAGTCGCCCTGGGGGAATTGTGACGACGGCGCGTTTGCTGCAACGGTGCGTTCGTTGTGATGGAGGGGCCACTGTAGTGGCGGTGGGGTGCTGTGGCCGTGGGGCCCTGTGATGGCGGGCTTGTTGTGGTGTGCCGCGTGCGCTTCGGCGGTGGTGCGTTCACTGAGGCGATGTGCTCGCTGCTCCGGCGGGTCTCCGTACGCCGAATACTTAATACCGAAAGGTATGAATTTCCGCGAATGGCGCCGTTATCTTCGACCCCGTCTTTCAAAACCAAGCAGATTCTTGCCGAACTGGGTTATCGATGTGATAATCTTTCTGGTATATTCCAATAGGTATTTCAAACAAGGAAAGGAAACGCGATGGACGAAGTTCTTGGTGTGCACGATGTGCACAAGCACTTTGGCTCCGGCCAGCGGTTGATTCGGGCGAATGATGGAATAACCATGAGCGTCGAGGCCGGCGAAATCGTGGGGGTTCTCGGCCATAACGGCGCGGGGAAAACTACGCTCGTCAATCAAATCGTCGGGTTGTACAAGCCGCATTCCGGCGCGATAGCGGTTGGCGGCGTCGATGTTGTCGCTGAACCTGCGCTTGCGAGGCGGCTCGTAAGCGTTCAGGCGCAGGCGAATGTGCCGATTACCGGCATTAGCCCCCGCAAGGCGATTGAGCTGACGGGGCGTATTCGTGGAGGCCGTCGCTCGGCAATGCGGGCGCGCGCCGCCGAACTGATCGATGCGCTTGACATGGGGGAATGGGCGGACAAACTCGCGGAAAAAGTCTCCGGTGGGGTTGCTCGGCTGACCGCCTTCGCCATGGCGGTCGCGCAGCCGGGAGCCCTCGTCGTCCTTGACGAGCCCACCAACGACGTCGATCCGGTGAGAAGGCGCCTGTTGTGGGATGAGGTTCGCCGGGTCGCTGAGCGCGGGGCGGCGGTTTTGCTCGTCACGCACAACGTCCGGGAAGCCGAGCGGGCCGTTGACAGCCTCGTACTTCTCGACCACGGGAAGATCCTCGCATCGGGAACGCCCGCCTCGGTGGTTTCCCATTTCGGCGACGGGGTTTATCTCGACGTCGACGTTGAACGTGGGGGCGAGCCGGCTGTGCCGGAGTCCTGGCGCGTCGAAAAAATCGATCCGACGCGAATCCGCGTCAAAGTGCACGAAAGCGAAGTGGCCGACGCCGCCAGTTGGGCTGCGAAGGCTCGGCAAGCCGGGGAAATTTCTAGATACGAGATCGGGCCGGTCTCACTGGAAGAGGTCTATGTGGCGCTGACGGCCGACGGCGCAGCCGCGAAAAGAGAGGAGAAGGCGGCATGAGTGCAAAAAACAGAACGGCCGCAAAGGGCGGCATGAGCGTAAAAGACGGTGCGGCCGCGGGGCGCAGTGTGGCCGCAGAGAACAGCATGGTTGCGGAGCGCGGTGTGGCTACGGGCAGCAGCATGGCCGCGCAAGATGGCTTGGCCGCAGGCAAGCCGATCGGGCCCGGTACGTCGCAGAATCGTGAGGTGGGGCTGCTCGGCCAGATCGGCCTGTTCATGCAGTGGCAGTTCAGGCGCCAATCCGTCGCGATCCCGGTAATCATCGTTTTGCAGCTGTTCGTCGCCGTCACCGTGGTGTACGGATACAGCTACGTCATCGGTGACGTAGGACGTCAGGAAAGCCTATACCTCCTGACGGCGGGCCCCACGTTGTCTATCCTCACGCTCGGTTTCTCGCTGACCACACAGATCGTCGGGACGTATCGAACCGAGGGGAGCTTCGACTGGATGCTCACTCTGCCCCTGGGCAGGCTCGCATTCGTCCTCAGCGACCTTTTAGTGTGGGGCCTTGTCGTGCTGCCGGGGCTTGTAATCGGAGCTGCCCTTGGTTCGTTCCGCTTCGACGTCGACCTATCGATCACGTGGTGGGCGGTTCCCGGCGCTATGTTGGTTTCCCTTATCGCGGCCTCCGTCGGGTACGCGGCGGCCGTTTTGCTAAAGCCGCAGATCGCCATGCTCGTCGGCCAGCTGTGCATCTTCGTCTCGATGATCTTCGCCCCCATGACCTTCCCCGTCGAAAGGTTGCCGCATTGGCTTCAAACCGCCCATCAATGGCTTCCCTTCGAGCCGATGGCGCAGGTTATGCGGGGCGGCCTCGCTTCCGAGGACTTCTCAGTTCCCGGACGTTCGTGGGTTCTGCTCGCCGTGTGGGGCATGCTCGGCCTGTTCGCGGTGACGGTCGCGCTGCGGCGTCGGAAATGAGGTCGAACGACAGGGATCTACGGTCATTTATACAGGCCGTAGATCCCCGTTTTTTAAAGCTTCGTGATGAAAAACACGTAGCCATCTTGTTCGAATTGTGAAATTTCGTCGCTTGGTAACGAAATTCCCGCGCATAATTAATGCCGAAGTAAAAGAGACCCCGGAGTGGGTGCGGTACGTGGAGTGGGAGCGATCTATGCCTCGACTCGGCGGGCCCGCGCTTCGATCCGGCAGATAGGAGCCAATATGAACGCACAGGTTGAGAAGGCCTACGAGCAGGTCGTTTCCCGCAACGGCGGCGACCTGGAATTCCACCAAGCGGTGCGAGAGGTCCTCGATTCCCTGGTGCCGGTGATCGAAAAACAACCGGAATACGCTGAAGGTGGGCTTTTGGAGCGTTTGGTCGAGCCCGAGCGTCAAATCATCTTCCGGGTGCCGTGGGTTGACGATGCTGGGAATGTCCGGGTCAATCGCGGTTTCCGCGTGGAGTTCAACTCTGCGCTCGGGCCTTACAAGGGTGGCCTGCGCTTTCACCCCTCGGTCAACGTCGGAATCATCAAATTCCTTGGTTTCGAACAGATCTTTAAGAACGCCTTGACCGGTCAGGGGATCGGCGGGGGCAAGGGCGGTTCGGACTTCGACCCGCACGGTAAGTCCGACGCCGAGGTCATGCGATTCTGTCAGTCCTTCATGACCGAACTTTCCCGCCACATCGGGCCGAACACTGACGTTCCCGCGGGCGACATCGGCGTGGGCGGCCGCGAGATCGGCTACCTCTTCGGCCAGTACAAGCGGCTTCGCAACCGGTATGACGCCGGCGTCCTCACCGGCAAGGGCCTCGGCTTCGGCGGCTCGCTCGTGCGCACTGAGGCCACCGGATACGGCACGGTTCTTTTTGCTCAGTCGATGCTGGGTACCAAAGGTGACTCGCTCGAAGGGAAGAAAGTCGCCGTTTCCGGCTCGGGCAATGTTGCGATTTACGCCATCGAAAAGCTTCAGGCCCTGGGTGGCACTGCCGTTACTATCTCGGATTCCTCCGGCTATGTGGTTGACGAGGCCGGCATCGACCTCGACCTCCTCAAGCAGGTCAAGGAAGTTGAGCGCGGACGCGTGGCCGACTACGTCAACCGCCGTCCCGGCGCCAAACTCGTCAAAGAAGGCCGCGTGTGGGATGTTCCAGTTGATGTGGCCCTTCCCTGCGCTACGCAGAACGAGCTCGATGGAAAGGATGCCGCTACGCTGCTAAAGAACGGCTGCGTCGCCGTTTCCGAGGGAGCGAATATGCCTTCGACGCCCGAAGCCGTCGAAGCTTTCCAAGCCGCAGGAATCCTCTACGGCCCGGGAAAGGCTGCCAACGCCGGCGGTGTGGCGACCTCCGCCCTCGAGATGGAGCAGAATGCCGGGCGCACCCGCTGGGATTTCGCCACTGCCGAGGCGAAACTCGCGGGGATCATGGAAGACATCCACGACGCCTGCGTCGAGACCGCCGAATTTTATGGCAAGCCCGGTGACTATGTGCTGGGTGCCAATGCCGCCGGTTTTACAAGGGTTGCCGACGTCATGATCGCGCATGGAATCGTCTGAGCCGGTGTGATAGGCGCAGGTGCCCTGGGCACCTGCGCCGGCTCGGGAGCATGAGCTAGCTTGAGCGGTTGAGCCGGTGTTGAGGAGGAGCCGGCTTGGGGCCTTGAATCGACTTACAGATTTGAGTCGGCTTGAGCGGCTGGCGGCTTCGTGGGGCTTTGAGAAGGCTTGTGAGGCCTTGAAAAGGCTTATGAAGCTTTTTAAAGGCTTGTGAAGCTTTTTAAAGGGTTTTCAGGTTCAAACCTCGAATTCCGAGGGAAATGGGATCCGCAAGTCCCGTTTTCATTGGAATTCGAGGTTTTCCTCATCTATACGGCGGAGGTTGCTCCTTTAATGCCATTGGTAGTCTGAGGCGGCTCACCATCATGAAAGGGGCACATATGTCCAGCGCGAAAAAATGTTCGTGCCGAGTGTTAGGCGCTCTTTCGATCGCCCTCGGTTCGTTAGGAATCGCGACGCTACCCGTCGCCGCCGACGATTCGCCGTCGGCCGGGGCATCCGCCAGCTCGGCCGAGGGGCGGAAGACGATCGATATAGCCGCAATTTCCGATTTCCACGGGCACATCGAGAACGCCGCGGCCTTGGCATACGAGGTCGGTCGGATGCGCACGGCCAACCCGGACACGCTTTTTGTCGGCAACGGAGACCTCGTGGGCGGGTCGGCCTACGTTTCTTCGATAGCCGCAGACGAACCGACGAACGACATTCTCAACACGATGGGCCTGCAGGTCTCATCCACGGGAAACCATGAGTACGACAAGGGCTACTCCGACGTCACCGGCCGGCTCGCCAAGCGTGCCTCATGGCCGTACCTGGTGGCCAACCTCGAGGGTGTCGATGCGGCAACCGTGCCGCCGTATCGCGTGATCACAACGAAATCTGGCGTTCGGGTCGGCTTTGTTGGAACCGTTACCGCCGATCTTCCCACGCTCGTATCACCCGCCGGAATTGCCGGACTCAAGCCCACGGATCCCGTTGCGGCAACGAACAAGTACGCTTCCCAGCTCAAAGATGGCGACGAATCGAACGGCGAGGCGGATATCGTTGTGGCCCTTATGCACGAAGATCGGAAGATTGCGGCATCGGTGGGGGCCAACGTCGACGCGGTCGTCGCCGGGCATACCCACGTCGATGCGAATGCGACGACGGCCTCCGGCGCGCCCGTCATCGAACCGGGATCTTATGGCAAACTGCTCGGGAAAATCTCGCTGAGCTACGATCCTGCGACCAAAAAGGTTGCTTCCGCTAAGGCTGAAAATCTCAGCGTCGGCGATAGGGCAAGGGATCCAAACGTCCCCGTCGATCGTCAGATCCTGGCCATGTACGAGAAAGCCGACGCCAATGCGAAGAAGCTTGGGGCTCAGCAGGTCGGAACCCTCAACGGGGTCGCAGTACGCGGTACGAATAATGGAACCGATTTTGGGGCGAACCGCGGAACGGAATCCTCCCTGGGCAATTTGCTTGCCGAGTCCTTCCATTCTTACGGCCAGAAACTGGCCAAAAAGCCGGATTTCGCGGTGATGAATCCGGGCGGCTTGCGCGCGGACCTTGACGCCAACGGCGATGGGATCGTCACCGTTGAAGAATCCTTCAGCGTCCAACCTTTCGGCAATGCCTATGGAACGGCCGAATTGACGTCGGCCCAGGTTTACGCGCTCCTCGAGCAGCAATGGAAAACCGAGGGGAACGCCTCGCGATCCGTTCAACGCCTCGGCCTGTCGAAGAATCTGACCTACGTCTACGATCCCAAGGCTCCCATCGGTTCGAAGGTCACCGCGGTGAGCCTCGATGGAAAAGCCTTGGATCGCAAGGATTCGAAGACCAAGCACGTTGTGGCCTCGAATAGTTTCGTTCTCGAGGGCGGTGACGGATACACGGTGTTCAAAGAACCGGAAGTCGCCAAGACCTACACCGACACGGGCTTGATCGACAAAGACGTATTCGACGAGTACCTCAAGGCTCACCCCGGGATCACTCCCGACTACACCCAGCGTTCGGTTGGCTTGACCGGTCCCACAAAGCTGTTTCAGGGTGAGAAAGCCACGTTTGAGATTTCTTCCTTGGCTTTCACCGGCTCCGAGCCGAAGCCGAACGTGGCGGAATTGAGATTGGGTGGGAACGTCGTGGCGCAGGGCACGATCGACCGGGCTATCACCCCCGACAGCGATGAGACCGGCAAGTCGACCTTGACGTTCACCCTTCCGGATGATCAAGACCCCGGCAACTACACGCTGATCGTCAGGACGGACGACAAGACCCGCGTGGCGCTTCCTTTGACCGTTGTGCAGAAGGACGTCTCTACTACACCCAATGGATTCGTTATTAAAAGGGATGAGACAGTTTCCTCGATACCTTTCGGGCGTCCCGACGACGTCGCCCTCGTCGGCGACTGGGACGGCGACGGCGTCGCCACCCCCGCGGTCAAGCGAGGAAACCGCTATTTCGTTGCGAACGAATGGCGCGGCGGGGACGCCGATCTCAGCTTCCACTACGGAAAAGCCGGTGACGTTCCCATCGTGGGTGATTGGGATGGCGACGGGAAAGACACCGTGGCCGTGCGGCGCGGCAGTCAGATCTTCGTCAAGAACGAACTGATTGGCGGAGATGCCGATAAGAGTTTCCATTACGGCAAGGCTGACGACAAAGCTCTTGCCGGCGATTGGGATGGCGACGGGAAAGACACCCTGGCCGTGCGGCGCGGAACCTCCATCTTCGCCAACAATGCGTTGACCGGGGGAGATGCCGCCTACTCGTATGAGATCGGTCAGGCCGGAGACGCGGTGGTCGCGGGCAAATGGAACGAAGGTCAAAAAGCCGACACGGTTTCCTTCGTTCGTGATGGTGTTCTCTACGTCAATGCCGAGCCCAAGGGCGCCAGCGGCCAGCTGCCCACGGTGAAGATCGGCGGAACGAAGGCTTCCGCTTACTTCGCGGGTGTCTTCGCGCAGGGCGAGCTGGACACCGTCGGATACCGAGGCTGAAGCTTGGGATGGTCGTGCGGCTGGGCTGAAGTTTGGCTTTGCCGTATAGCCGGGCTGAGGTATGGCGTCGGCGTATAGCCGAGCTGAGGTTCGACGCCGCTGGCCACCCGAACGGTAGGCGCTCCCTGGCCAAGTCGCGAGAAAAGGTTGGGAGCGCCTACCCTGTATTCATGCGTCCTATGACCGTGTCAGCAGCATCTGGCGTGCCGGATGGTTTCGGGCTCTCCGTAACGCTTTGCGTGCGAATCGCTCGTTTCGGGCGTGGTTTGCACCCTGCCCCCAGTAGGTGTGGCCTAGGCAGGCGGCAGAGCCCTAGGCTGTCTACTTTTCGCCCGGATACGGGCCGATACGCCGCCCGAACAAGCGGCTACGCGGGCCATACTGCCCGCGCCCGTTTCCGGCTTGATTCTCGTTCAACGTCTAGTGGAAGTGCTGACCTAGTGGGGGTCAGCTTCGATGCCTAAGATCGATGCGGCAACGGCCATGCCCCTTTTGGCGCGGGCGAGGCGTGGCGTTCTCGACTCCGCGCAAACCCGCACCGCCGCCCGTTTTGCGCTGTCGGCTCTGGCAGAGCGGCATCCGGGCCACAGCGTGGAAGTACGTGTTCCCTATGCCGGGGCAGTACAGATGGTCGATGGTCCCACCCATCGACGCGGCACTCCTCCCAATGTCGTCGAAATGGATGCCGACGTCTTTCTCGCCCTAGCCATCGGTTCTATGACGTGGAAAGAAGCCAGAGAATCGGGGAAAATCAGCGCTTCTGGATCGCGGGCCGACCTCGCGGATTTCTTTCCCATGTTCACATCAGCTGTGCTGGACCGCTGGGCCTTCGAAAGCGACGACAGCTTGCAGTGACGCGGATGATGGCTGGCAGCGGCACAGACGACAGCTTGCAGTGACGCCGGACGATGGTCGGCAGTGAAAGAGTCCGATCTGTCACATTCGTCATTTCTGCATCACGATTTGCTCCGCAAAATGCTTATAAAGTAAGCAAAAATAACCACTGCGAGCCGAATGGCTCAACGGTCGGCCCCGGTGGCGGCCTACCGGGGGCGCCGCTAGTCTGAGTTCGTGCCAAAACGCCTGATCAAGACGAACGTCGCCGGTTCTCATGCCGTTGGCGGTTCTCTAGCATCCCTGCGCAAGAAATTGGGAATTCCGGGCAGCTTTCCGGCAGAGGTTCTCGACGATGCCGAACGAGCAGCAGCCCGCTGGACGGAGGACCCCGATTTCCGGGCGCGTTTCGTCGATAGGAGCGACATTCCCTTCGTCACCGTCGACCCGGCTTCGTCCCTCGACCTTGACCAGGCGTTCTTCATTGAGCGCGAGGGCGCCGGCTACCTGGTACGGTACGCGATCTCCGCCGTCGGAATGTTTATCCAACCCGGCGGCCCGCTTGATGCCGAAACCCATCGCCGCGGGCAAACCCTGTACGGTCCAGACGGTTCCATTCCCCTCCACCCGGAGGTCCTTTCGAATGACGCCGCCTCACTTCTCCCCGGCCGGGAACGTCCGGTTTATCTTTGGTACCACCACCTTGACGCCAGTGGCGAACTCACGTGGACGTGGATTGAGCTTGCCGCAATTCGTTCGGTGGCCAAACTGAGCTACGACCAGGTTCAAGCCGCTTTTGACGGCGGGCCTTCGCTTCCGCCCGAGGTTAAAGACGACCAAATGGCCCTGCTTGCCGAAGTGGGCATGAAACGCCAGATCCTCGAGGCCTCACGAGGGGGAATCTCCTTGGCCCTGCCCGAACAGGTCGTGGAAGCACATGAGGGTGGCTATCGGCTCGCTTTCCGCAATATGACCCGAGTCGAGGAATGGAACGCTCAGCTATCGCTTCTGACGGGCATCGCTGCGGCCAGGCTCATGGGCGACGCAAACGTGGGAATTCTCAGAACGATGCCGCCTGCGGAGCGCCGCGACATCGAGCGTCTGCGATCCGTGGCGCGCGCCCTGCGGCTGAATTGGCCGGAAGGCGTGAGCTATCCCTATTTCGTGCGGGGAATAAGCTCCCACACGTCCGCGGGGGCGGCATTCCTCAATGAGGCCGTCGGCCTTTTCCGCGGCGCGGGTTACCGCACGCTTCCTATCGGCGTCGAAGAAGGCGGCAGACACGGCGAAGTGGTGCTTGACCACGCCGCTCTCGCCACGAGGTATGCGCATGTCACCGCGCCTTTGCGCAGGCTTGCCGACAGGTATGCGCTTGAAATCTGCCGTTGTATCTGCACGGGTGAGGACATGCCCGAATGGGTGGAGGATGGCTTGGGTCGCCTTCCCGTCGAAATGGCGGCGTCGGCCAAAGTCGCGGGGCAGTACGAGCGAGGCGCGCTTGATGCGGTCGAAGCGCTCGTGCTCGCCGGACGCGAGGGAGAGGCCTTCGACGGGGTCGTGGTGGATGTTCTGCGCCGTCGTGTGAAGTCTGTTGCCGCCGAAGATTTGCGTGGGCTCGGCAAAGTCATGATCCGAGAGCCTGCCATCCAGGCGACGATCATCGGCGACCCTCTGGTGCGCGGCACGAAGGTCTCAGCGGTTCTGCGCCGCGCGGAGATCTCGACGTCGACAGTCGAATTCCGGCTTCCGGGTGAAGCCGGCGTCGTTGATGGCTGACATGCACCAAAATGGAGCCTGCTTCCGACATTCGAACAAAGCTGACTGTGCCCGCTCCGCATTGTGAGACAATTGGCGTGTGGTGGCTGATGGGCGTTTGACTGCCGAGCTTTTTCCAGGTGAGAAACCGCAAGACGAATGCGGTGTTTTCGGGGTGTACGCACCCGGCCAGCCGATAGCTCAACTCGCGTACTACGGCCTTTACGCACTGCAGCATCGAGGACAGGAATCCGCGGGGATAGCCGTGTCAAACGGGCAAACCATTCTCGTGTACAAAGACATGGGCCTCGTTTCGCAGGTATTCGACGAGAAATCGCTGTCCACGTTGAACGGACACGTGGGGGTGGCTCACGTCCGCTACGCGACGACCGGTGCGTCAGCCTGGGAGAACGCCCAGCCCACGCTGGGGCCCACCCGCTTTCCCTCGGGAATTCCTCCGACGAGCAGGCCGCACCCGGCATCCGCGGGGGAGCGGACAGGCGGGGTGTGGGCCGACGATGATTATAAAAGCGCGCCGATCAGCGAGTTCCGGCAGCCTCCCGGGCGCGAGTTTCGGCAGCGCCCCGGACGCCCGCGAGCCGGCGGCGAACCGGCAACGCCCTCGGGAACCGTCGCTTTGGCGCATAACGGAAATTTGACGAACACCGCCGAGTTGATGGCTGAGGTTCGCGCGCTTTCCGGCGAGGATCTGGCAGGGGAGCTGGGGCGCGGATCGTCCACCGACACCGCCGTTCTCACAGCACTTTTCGGTTGCACCGAGGCCCCGAGTCTCATGGATGCCGCGCTAAGCATCTTGCCGCGCTTAGAGGGCGCGTTTTCGCTGACGTTTATGGACGAAACCCACCTGTACGCGGCCAGGGACAGGCACGGTTTTCGCCCCCTCGTACTCGGCAGGATCGACGGCGGGTGGGTGGTCGCCTCCGAGACGGCGGCTCTCGACATCGTGGGCGCGGAAGTCGAGCGCGAAGTCGAGCCCGGAGAGTTCCTGGTCATCGGCGAGGGAGGAATCGAGTCGCACATGTGGGCCGAGCCCCGTCGCGCCGGATGCGTTTTCGAATACGTCTATCTCGCTCGCCCCGATACGACTATCGCCGGCCGCTCCGTTAATTCGTCGCGCCTGGAGATGGGGAGAATACTCGCTCAAGAGCATCCCGTCGACGCCGATCTGGTCATAGCGACACCTTCCTCCGGCACGCCCGCGGCGATCGGATACGCCCAGGGATCGGGCATTCCTTACGGACAGGGCCTGGTGAAGAACGCTTACGTGGGCAGGACCTTTATCGCCCCCACGCAGCTGCAACGCCAGCGCGGGATCCGTCTCAAGCTCAACCCGATGAAGGAAGTGATCGAAGGTAAACGGCTCGTCGTCGTCGACGATTCGATCGTTCGCGGTAACACCCAGCGTGCCCTCGTGGCGATGCTGCGCGAGGCGGGCGCCGCCGAAGTCCACGTCCGCATTTCTTCGCCGCCCGTGACGTGGCCGTGCTTCTTCGGGATTGACTTCCCCACGCGAGGCGAGCTCATCGCCAATTCCATGGATGTGGAGGGGATTCGCGAGGCAATTGGTGCCGATACGCTCGGATACATTTCGCTCGACGGGATGGTTCGAGCGACGCGGCAGAATCGGGGTGATCTGTGTACGGCTTGTTTCACGGGGAAATACCCGATCGACGTCGCGAGCGTCGCCGCGTCTTCGGGCTCTGACATTCTAGGTGAGCTTGCCTTTGCCGAGGCTGAAGCTTCGAAGGAATTCGGTGTGGACGGGGCTCACGCGAGAGCTAGCACCCCCGCGAGGGTGGGGAGTGACAAGGCATTGGAGGAACGTTGAAAGAACGAGCATCGGCTTACGAGAAGGCGGGGGTAGACACGGCGGCGGGCGATCGCGCCGTCGAACTCATGAAGGCCGCAGTGGGGCGCACGCTGGGTGGCGATGTCCTCGGCGGCGTGGGCGGCTTTGCCGGAATGGTAGACGTGTCCGCCCTACGGAAGTACCGGCGGCCATTGCTGGCGACTTCCACCGACGGTGTGGGCACGAAGATTGCCATTGCGCGAGAGCTTGACGTCCACGAGACGATCGGTCAAGACCTCGTCGGCATGGTTGTTGACGACATCGCCGTGGTTGGGGCGCGCCCGCTCCTCATGACGGATTACATTGCGTGTGGACAAGTGGTTCCCGAGAGGATCGCCGATATCGTGCGCGGCGTCGCCCAGGCCTGCGAACAGGTTGCCGTTCCGCTTCTGGGCGGTGAGACGGCTGAACATCCGGGCCTCATGGCCCCCGAGGAATACGATCTGGCGGGCGCCGCCACCGGCGTGGTCGAGGCCGACGCCGTGCTCGGGGCAGAGCGCGTCGAAAACGGCGACGTTGTCCTGGCGATCGCATCGAGCGGGCTGCACTCCAACGGGTACTCGCTCGTGCGGAAAATCGTCGCCGAATCAGGGTGGGCCTTCGATCGAGACGTGCCCGAGTTTGGCCGCACGCTGGGCGAGGAGCTATTGGAGCCCACCCGTCTCTACTCGCCGCTGTGCCTGCAGGTTTCTGGAAAGGTACACGCGTTTTCGCACGTGACAGGCGGTGGACTTGCGGCGAATCTAGCGCGAGTTATCCCCGCCGGATCAAGCGCCAGCATCGACCGCTCCTCCATCGAGGTTCCCCCTGTTTTTGCGGTATTGCGCGAGTTGGGAGGCATAGCGTGGGAGGACCTTGAGGACACCCTGAACATGGGGGTTGGGATGGTCGCCGTACTCGCCCAGGCCGAGGTCGACGCCGTCGTCGAGGCGAGTGTGGCGTACGGATACGCAGCATGGCCGATTGGGAGAGTGAGTGCGAGCACTGATGCACGGTCCGTGGACTCCTTCAGCGTAGGCTCACACCCGGCCCCCGGCTTGCCGAGTTCTATCGCTTCGGAGCGCGTCATCGGCGGAACGAAGGGCGTGCGTGCCGGAACCGTGCGGGTTTTCGGGCATTACCGATAGAGGCAGTTGCGCGGGCGAGTTCTATGGCCCCGCCCGCGCTTTCGATCGCTCTCGTCAGCGCGATGACTTCCAGTCGTCCTCGTCCCACTCGTCCGTGGCGGGCGGGACGTCGTACTTGTCGTAGTCGTCGGCCTGCTCGTCGTCGCCTTTCGAGGACGCCTTGAGCTCGCGCTCCAGGGCCTCGTAATCGGTATCCGGTGTGAAATACTTGAGATCTCTAGCTACCTTGCGCTGTTTAGCCTTCTGACGGCCGCGCCCCATGGCTCGACCCCCTTCATCTCATCGCGGGGCAAGCTCAATGGCGCCCCAATGGTTTACTCATCCGTTCGCGTTCTATAGCTTAGCGCCCCTGAGCGCGCCAATGCCACGTCTAACGCGTGCAATTGCCCTCAACTGCGGCGTCGCGCCCTTCGGCGGCGCACGATTTTGAGTGCGAGAAGGCCGACGACCACCGCGGTAGTTCCGCCGACAATCGCCAAAGCGCGTCTATCTCCCCGCTTGGCGTCGGCTACCACGTCCTTAACCGCATCAGCGGCAATGGAGGCTTTAACTTTGACCTGTTCCTTGGCGTCTTCGGCGAGTGCCGAAGGGCTTAGCCGTGCGGCTAGCTCGTTGACCGTGACTGTCATCGACTCCCGAGTCGCCGCAAGATTGGCCTCGATCTGCTCGATGCTCTTGTCGTCTTCGTTTTGTTTAGGGGTCAATTTTTCAATCCATTCTTGAAAGCGGCGACGTCTTTGCCGAAGCCCTTGCCGGGGGAGACCTTATAGGCTTGAGACGCCTTGAACTTCTTCGCTCCCAGGAGAGCGAAGAACCCCGCGACCAGCACCAGCACGACCGTGACGATGAGGAAGCCAGCCCACATCGGGAGCCATATCGCCAGAACTAACGCGAGAGTGACGAAGAGCATTCCCGTTGCGTAGAGGCCGATGAATGCGGCGATGCCCAGGTGAACCCCGCCGATTCCCAGGTTTTTGACCTTGGCTTTCAGATTCGCTTGAGCGTACTCGAGTTCTCCGCGTACCAGGGTCGAGGCCTGTGAGGACAGGTCTGCGACGAGAGAGCCGATGGTCTGCTTATCGGTTGCGGCCTGTTGGTTCGGCTGGTCCGCGGTGGATTGTGGCCCACCAGCGCCGCCGGATTGGCCCGCTGAATCTCGGGACTGCGTGGCAGAATTGCCGGATTGGCTGGCGGAGTTGCCCGGTGGCCTCCCGGCGCCATCGCCAGAAGGGCGGGAAGCCGCCGAGGCGGCATCGCCAAGACCGACGCCTGGAGCAGCCGTCGCCGGAGCGTCGCCCCGGCCGCGCATCCGCTCTTTGAGCCTCGTATACTCGGCCTGCGCGCGTGCTCGCAACGCTTCTTCTTGCGTATTGGGATTGTCCACCCTTATTCCCCTTCGTATCGCGGCGGTCGACAATGCACAACTATTCTCACCCACGAAAGAGAAAAAGGCGAAGCCCACGCACCGTTTTACTCCCCGTCGGCAGGTTGAGGTTCGTTATCAGCGATACTCTTTGGGCTTGCGCGATCCCTCTATTCGTCACGAAAATTGATCTATGGCTAACATTTCTTTTCATGGCGATCCAGCCACCACTATCGGTGAACTACCTTCCGTCGGTTCGCTCGCTCCTTCCTTCTCGCTCACCGCGGGCGACCTTTCCGACCTGACGAATGACACGCTGGCGGGCAAGCGTATCGTGCTCAACATCTTCCCGAGCATCGACACCGGTGTGTGCGCTGCGTCGGTTCGCGAGTTCAACAAACGTGCCGCCTCCCTCGACAATACCGCGGTCGTTTGCGTCTCGGCCGACCTTCCTTTCGCCTCCAGCCGCTTCTGTGCCGCGGAGGGGATCGAGAACGTTCTGGTCGGTTCTTCCTTCCGCTCGAGTTTCGGCAGGGATTACGGCGTCACCCTGGTCGATACGCCGCTTGCGGGTCTGCTTGCGCGCGCCGTCATCGTGCTTGATGTCGATGGAACGGTTCTCTATGAGGAACTTGTTTCCGAAATCGGCAACGAGCCCGATTACGACGCCGCTGTCGCCGCTCTGTGACCAAGCCGCCGGCGGCGGGCCGCCGCACGCGCTAATTGTCGCCGCGTGCGGCCGCTGCCAAGCGCTGCCCGCCCCCGGGCGTTACCGTTCGCTTCCATGGGTGACGGCGAAAGATGAAGCGGCGTTGCACCGCGAAACTCACGGCGAATCCGGCAAGGTCCGTGATGGTCTTCGCCAACCACATCGGCACATACAGAAGGCTGAGGGCTTCGACGCCGACATACGTCACGCCCGCGAGGATCACTGCGAGGAGGGTGTACTGCCCGACCTGGTTCCACGTTCTGTCGGTTGAATGGTCGCGGAAGACTCCCAGTTTGTTGAGTGCGAAGTTGACGGTTCCCGATATCAGACGCGAAGCTGCCACGGCCGCCAAAAGATTGAAATGGACGGCCAGAGCGAGGGAGACGATCAGCTCGAGGGCCCAGCACAAGACGCCTGCCCCGGCAAAAGCCGCGAGGGGGCGAAACACGCGCCACGAATCCCGAAAAGGACGGAAGTGCGAGCCGGAATTCGCGTCAATGTACACCGTTTCGATAGGCACTTGAAGGATTTCCCGCTTCGCGTCCGCAGCTGCAAGGAGAGCGTTGATCTCCCACTCGAAGCGGTCGCCGGGAACGTCGAGCAGTTCTTTGAGCTGGTCGGGGCCGTATCCGCGGAGTCCCGTTTGCGTGTCGGTGATCTTCTCTCCTGACGCCAGCTTGAAGAACTGCGTGCTCATCGCATTGCCGAAACGCGAGCGTGCCGGGACTTTGCCGGCGAATGCGCGCGTTCCTAGAACCAGTGCCCCCGGATTCTGACGAACGGCCCGCACCACCTTGGCGATGTCACTTGGCCGATGTTGACCGTCCGAATCTGCGCACACCACTTCTTGACCGGGGGCGTTGTCTAGGCACCACCTGAAGGCCATGCGCAAGGCGAAACCTTTGCCCCGATTCTTGCCGTATCCGATCACTCGGGCGCCGCTGGCGCGCGCCTCCTGGAAGAAAGGGGAGTAGCCGGGGCCAGATCCGTCGTCTACCACCAGGATTTGCGCGTCCGGGATCTCCCTGCGGATATCGCACACGAGGTCGGGAAGCCTGCGATCTGGTTCGAGCGCCGGAATGACGACGATCATGACAGCTTCTCCACATAGAGGATGTCCGACGTTCCGCGCTCGCCGCCGTTGGAGGGCTCGTTGATGACCTCGCCGTTGAAGTACATGGTCGAGGAGCCGCCGCCGTCGAGGTTGTAGGCGGTGACGCAGCCCTGCTCGAGCATAATCTTGGCGGCTTCCGTCATCGTGACGCCGCGCGAGTATCCGGCGTCCCTTCCATCGACGACGACGAAGACAAGCGTGCCGTCCTTCTTCGCGCCGACCAGAGTGCGAGGCTGGTTGCCCTGGATCGAGTGGTTGCCGAAGTTCGTGTCGATCTCGACGTCGTCGATCCCGTCAACGATCTTGCCGTTCTTGACGAGGGACGGGCCGAAGGACAGGGTGTTCCACACGCCTTGCTTGACGAGTTTCTGGCCGTTTGTGCTGGTTTCGTCGTAGATTTTCACGGATCCGTCGCGGTAGAAGGCGAGGCCGGCGCGGGCGCCGTCGTCGCGGTAGACGACCCCGTTGCGGATGACGATTCCGCTGCTTCTGAAGCCGTAGTAGTCGCCGTTGATCGCGAAAATCGCGTTGTTGTTCGAGGCGATGGTCGAGGTTTTCTGGGTGATGTTGCGGCCGAACTGGTTGTTGGCGAAGGCGGAATTCAGGGCGGTCGCGTCCGTGAGCTTCACGGTGGCGACGTAGTAGGTGACAGTGTCGTCCCCGGAGCCGGTGGCGATCTGTTCGACCTTGACCGTGCCGTTCGCTCCCGTGTACGAGCTGTCCGTCACCGTCGTTTTGACGTTGCTGCTTGAATAGTCCTTCGCGGCGTTCGATGCGGACGCCTGCTGCTTGGCCTCGTACTCCTTGACGTTGGAGATTTCGACATGGTCGATGACGTAACGGTTGAGCGCCCAAGCGGTTCCCGTTCCGACGGCGAGCGCGACGGAGAGCGAACTTGCCGCGACGATGCGCCGCCGCCGCTTGTGTTTGCGGGGGTTGGCCGCGCGCTTGGTCGCCTTGGCGGCCTTCCGCCGCTTCCGGCGCGAAAGAGTCTCGGCGGGGAGGTTGCCTGCCGAAAGGTCGCCTGCCGAAAGGTCGCTTGCCGACTGGCCCTCTGCGGGTTCGTCTGCGGGTTCGTCGCCTGTGGGGCGGCCGTTTGCGGGCAGCCCGCGTTCGACCGGCAGCCGACTGCCGACGGGCTGCACGCGTTCGGCGGTCAGCTGGCTGCCGACGGGCTGGTTGTCGGCAAGCTGCTCCCGGGCGTTTGCAAGGTGTTTGCTCCCGCTCGCAACGGGTGGCGGTGTGGAGGCCGCCTTTTTGCGCTCCTGTCCGTTCTTGGCGGCATTGCTGTTAAAGGGCGTTGTCTTCTCGTCCATGCTTCAAGTGTGAAAGCTTGGACAGGAGGTTTACTGAGGCTTTTCTGGAAGTCTACTGGAGTAAAATTTTAGAAAAACGTAAAGTGGACTGTGGTCCATTTGCGATTGTTCCGCGGGAGTTTAGGGAGTTGGGCTGCTCCTGCGCTTGTCTCGGCGATTCAACCAAGCCGAGGCGATGATCACTGCGGGGCCGAAAAGAAGTCCGGAGACGGGCCAAATAATCCACGAAACGCCCCAAGCGTGCCAGATGAAACTCCACAAAAGGTAGACGGTTGTGATGACAGGCCAGAAGATGGCCGCGAAGACGTCGACTCGGGTGCCCGACTCCTCGTCCCAGTTTCCCTCCTTTCGTCCGCAGCTCCGCCACTGGCCCCTGTCGTGGGAGGGTCTGCCCGGTTGGCGCGCCTGCGCGTCGGGGTCGATGAAGCGGGTCGCCGTGAAATCGGAGGCTGCGGAGCCTGTCGTCGAGTCTGCCTTCGGAGCCTTGGGGGACGGGGTGCGGCTTGCGGCCCGTCCGTTTGCGGCGAAGGCTCCGGGGCGCGCGTCCGAGGGGGCTGTGCGCGGGGCCTGGGCGCTCGCGGGGTTCGCGCCTCGCGCTGCGGCGTCGTCGGAATCGGGCGCCGCCGAGCCGGGGGATGTCGCGTTGCGGGCGTCGTCGTGTGCGCTGTTCATGCGATTGAGTTCGGTTGAAATGCCGAGCACTTCGGCGAGTTCGTCGAGGTTGCCGAACTCGGTGATGACCGCCCCAACCGCCTCGTTGTGCGAATTGCCTTGCGCGACTCTGGCGGAGTAGGCGTCCTCCATCATCCCTCGCAGTTCCTCTTTCGCCGCGTCGAGGCGGGGGCTGGAGGCGTAGGGGGAGAACATGGTGTCGAGATAGGCGTAGATGACATCCATTAGTGACTTCCTTTCACAAATCGATCGACGACGGCTCGCGTGGCCTTCCATTCGGCGATTTTGGAGCGCAGGGATATTCGCCCTTCGTCGGTCATTCGGTAGTAGGTTCGCGGTTTTCCCGACTCGGAAACGTCGGGAAACGAGGCGACGAGGCCCGTGGCTTCGAGGCGCTTGACCGCGCTGTAAAGCGTGGTCTGCTTGATGGTGTAGGCGCCGCCTGAGATCTCGGTGATGGTTTTGACGAGCTCGTACGGGTATGAGGCGTGTTCCCGCAGAATCGAAAGGACCATGAGGTCGATGTATCCGCGGATCGCGTCGCCGCCGATCATGGGATTCCTTTCGTCCGAGATTTCGCGCGGTCTATTTGGGATTGACATTGCGGCGCGATTGAACCCGAAGCCGCAGGCTTTGGGGCGCGACCGAATGTACTCCCATAAGCGTAGTACGTCAGACGTAGTATCGCAAATGCGCTTTCGGAATCGGTTTTCTCAAGCTTTTGGCGAGGGGCGGTCTGTTCTTGAACTTTCTGGGGGCAGAGAAAAGTCCGTCTGTTCTTAAACGCCCGGACGCGTCAGTGCCGAATCCTCTGCTTTGGGCGCCTCTGAAAACGGTTTGCCGCACAGCGCGAACTGTGCGGCAACCGGGGTGTTGTTGGCAGTGGGCCGTGGAGCTACTTGGCGGATGCCCCCGCGAGGCTTGAGGCCTTTGCGAAAGCGGACGCTTCTTGCCCGAGGATCACATGCCAGACTCCCGGGACGACCTCGGCGGCGCCTGCAACGCCGGCGGAGTTGAGAGCGTCGAGATCGACCAGCGAAGAATCGCGGACTTCGACGCGCAGACGCGTCGAAGCGACGTTCTCCAGCGTCGACACGTTGTCGCGGCCGCCGAGACCCGCGAAAAGGGCCTCGACGCGGCTTTGCTCGATCGTGTCTCCGGCGGGCGAGGCTCCGGCCGCTGCAGCTCCGGCGGGTGCGGCGGTCGTGTCGGCTGGGGCCTCCGCCGTCGTCGCGTCTGCATCGGCAGAAGTCTTAGCGCGCGCGGCGGCCTTGTCCTCAGGCGTGCGGTAGTCGAGGAAGATGACCAGCAGCATGGAGGTGGTGAAGGCCGCGAGCACGGCGATCGCGTAAAGCGGGATATTGTCAAAGGTGGGGATCGTCAACAGTGAAGTGAAGACGAATGCCTTGATGTTCACGCCGCCGCCGATGCCGATGATCAACCCGCCCACAAGGCAGCCGGGCAGCATTCGCGAGTAGATCTTCTTGAACCGCAGATGGATGCCGTAGAGGGACGGCTCGGAGATGCCTCCGAGGAGGCCGGCGGCCAAAGCGCCGGTCGCCGTCTGGCGCATTTGCTTGTCCCGGTCGCGGAAAGCGAGGAACAGAACGCCCGCCGTCGCGCCGAAGCAGGCGAAGTTCCATGCGCCCATCGGGCCCTGGATGTAATCGTGGCCCTGCGAGGCTATGTTGGCGAGCATGATCGCGTTGATCGGCCAGTGCAGGCCGACCGGCACCATGAACGGGTAGGCGAGAGGAACGATGATCGCGAAAATGAACGGCGAAAAGTCATTGATCGTGCTGAGCGAGTTTCCGATCCAGCCGCCGACGTAGATTCCGGCGGGCCCGATGAGGAAGGCCGTCAGCGGGATCATGACGACGAAGGCCAAGAAAGGCACGAACACCAGCTGCACGTTCTCGGGAATGATCCTCTTGAGCAGCTTGTACAAAAGCCCCAAGACGACGGCCATGAACAGCGGCGGGAACACCTGCGAGCCGTAGCCCGGAACGGTCAGCGGCAGGCCGAAGACCTCCACGATCGGAATCTTGTTTCCTCCCTCGAGCTCGATGGTCTCCGTCGGATGTTTGCCCAACGCCGTGAAGCCCGGAAGCATGACGAAGGCCATGATCGCGAAGCCGACCCACGGATCGGCGCCCGCCTTCTTCGAGGCGTTGTACGCCACCATCAGAGGCAGGAAGGTGAACACCGACTGCCACATGAGGTTGACGAACGTCCACGAGGGCGAAAGGGTCACCTCCGGGTCGGACCAATTCCCGACAACCTTGAGCGTCGCCATGATCGACATGAAGGTGATGATGAGCGAAGCGCCGAGCAGCGCGCCGAGCACGGGACGGAACGAATCCGACAGGAACTCAAAGAACGTGTCGAGCCACGCGGACTTGCCCCGGGGCCCGCCGGCTCGGGCGGCGGCCTTGATTTCGGCGTCGGTCGGCTGGCGACTGCCCTGCATCTCGGGCAGGGCGTTGATGGCGTTGTACACCGTCTGCACGGCGCCGCCGATGATGATCTGATAGCGTTCCCCGGATTGGGGGACGGAGCCCATGACGCCGTCGATCGCATCGATCACGTCGCCGTCGACTTTCGAAGCGTCGACCAGCTGGAAACGCAGGCGAGTGGCGCAATGGGTGAGGCTGGAGATATTTTCGGGGCCGCCGACGGCGGCGACGATCTCGGAAGCGGTACTCATGGTTACCTCCTCATACCTCGTCGAGAGGGACGAGGGCGCGGACTTCTTCGGGGGTCGCGGACTTCAGCGCCGCATCGGCGAGCGACTTGCACTCGCTGTACGAATACGCCCTGACTTTCGCTTTGATCGAAGGAATGGCCGGGATCGAGCAGCTGAGCTCGTCCACGCCCAAGCCTACGAGGATCGGAACCGCCTGCGGGTCTGAGGCGACGCCGCCGCACACCCCGATCCACTTGCCCTTCTCGTGCAGGGCCTCGGCCGCCTGGCCGATGAGAGCCAAAATCGAGGGGTCGCACGCGTCCACCTGTGCGGCGACTTTGGCATTTCCCCGGTCCATGGCCAGGGTGTAGCTCGTCAGGTCGTTCGAGCCGACGCTGAAGAAGTCAAGGCCCTCCTCTGCGGCGAACTGCTTGGCCATCACGCCGACGGAAGGAACCTCCATCATGATGCCCAGACTCACCTTGCCCCGGTACCCGAGGTCTTCTGCCTCTTCGTCCCACATCGCCTTCGCGCGGCGCCAGTCGCTGATCGTGGCGACCATCGGGAACATGACGTGGAGCTTGGCCCCTTCGTCCGCGGCGCGGAGGATCGCGCGGATCTGGGGGCGCAGAGTGTCGGGGCGGTCCAAGCCCACCCGCACCCCGCGCAGACCGAGGAACGGGTTGTCCTCCTCTCCGAGGGGGAGGTATGCAAGCGGCTTGTCTCCGCCGACGTCGAGCGTGCGAATGACGAGCGGCTGACCGGGCGCCAAAGCGCGCGCGCAATCGGCGTAGATCGCGACCTGCTCGTCCTCGCTGGGGGCGTCGGCGCGTCCAAGGAAGACGAATTCGCTGCGCAGAAGGCCGACGCCTTCGGCGCCCTTCGTCTGGGATTCCTTTGCGTCGTCGACCCCGCCGATGTTGGCGACCACTTGGACCCGTCGGCCGTCGGAGGTGACCGCCGGCTCGTCCTTCCTCGCGTATTCGGCGGCCTTGCGGACCTCGATGCGCTCCTGGCGCTTGCGAACCGCGGAGAGGCCGGCCTCGGAAAGGTTCGTCCGCAGCTCGCCGGAGGTCCCGTCGAGGACCGCCCGAGTGCCGTCTTCGAGGTCGAGGACGGCGTTTTCAATTCCGGCGATTGCGGGAATGTCGAGCGAACGCGCGATGATCGCGACGTGGGAGGAGGCTCCGCCGGTGACGGTCGCAAATCCGACGACCTTCGAACGGTCGAGCTGAGCCGTGTCCGAAGGCGTCAGCTCCTCGGCCACGAGGATCGTGTTTTCGGGAAGCTCGGGGCGTTCGAGCTTCTGCCCGGTGATCTCCTGGAGCACGCGGACGCCGGCGTCGCGCACGTCCGTGGCGCGCCCGGCGAGCACCTCGTTGCCCAGGGACTCAAGCTGGTCGGCGAACGTCGTGTAGGCGTTGCGCCAAGCGAAAGCGGCGCTCTTTCCTTCGTTTACCGCGACATTCGCGAGGTGAAGAAGCTCCGGGTCCTGCAGCAGCTCTTCGTGTGCGGAGAAGATCGCGGCGCGTTCCTCATCGCCTTGCCTGCGCAAACCGTCGGCGAGCTCCCCCAAAGACCACAGTGCGCGGTTGAGCCCGTCGCGCAGGGTGCGTCGCTCGTCGGCTGGGTTGAGCCCCGCCTCGACGATGGCGAACTCCTGCGTGCGCAGCTGGACGAGCGCGCCTACGGCCAGGCCCGGCGAAGCGGGAATGCCGAGGTAGACGTCGGGGTCCTCCGAGCGGCGGGCCGCCGGCTTTTGCGCGGGAACGGCTTGCGCGGGGGCGGCCGATTCTGGGGCCGGCGAGCCTGCGGGCACGGGCTCCTCCCCGAGTCCGCCGTCGATCGCCTCGATGACTTCGGCGAGTGCGCGCTCGGCGTCGGGCCCGGCGGCGCTGACTTCGACCTCTTGGCCGTGGGCGAGGCCCATGCCCATGATGGCGACGATCGATTTGGCGTTGGCGGTGTTTCCCTGGGAGGCCAGCTTGATGTCGCTCTCGAAGCCCTTGGCCAGGGCGACGAGGGTCGCAGCGGGCCGCGCGTGCAATCCCGTCGGGTTGGGGATGACGACCGTGCCGACGAAGGCCTCGCCTCCGCCGCCGGCCGATGCGCGGGCCTTCGGCGCGGCGGGCTCGATCGTGGCGGCCAAGGACCTTCCGCCGACCACCATTCCGGTTTCGGGCCGGATCGAGGCGATCGCGTCCATATTGGCGACGACCACTTGGGTGAGAAGGCTTTTCGCCTCGCGGGCAACCCGGTCGACGTCGAAAGTTATGAGCTTGTCGCCGACCGCGACTTTGTCGCCCCTGGCGACGTGGGGCGTGAATCCGCGTCCTTCCAGGCTGACGGTTTCAAGGCCGACGTGGATGAGGATCTCGATCCCCTCCGGCGTGCGTATCGTGAGGGCGTGATGGGCGTTTTGGAGATCGACGATCTCTCCCGAAACCGGAGCGAAAACCGTGCCGTCGAAAGGGTCGATGGAGAATCCATCGCCGACCATCTTCTGGGCGAAGACGGGATCGGGAACGCTTTCGATCGGCACCAAGACACCGGTCAACGGGGCAAGGACTTGGACATGGGCCGTCTTTGGACTCATGGAAGAAGTCCCTCCTTTCAGGGCTCTGCCGCGAGGCTACTTGTCGGGAAGTCTATGCGAATTTGGCCGTTTTAACGAGATTTATCCACAAAGTGTACGAGGTCCCACAGTTAGGTCCACCGAACATATGCCATGATCGGGCTATGCGTTGGAATCCGCTCGTTCCCGAATTGTCTGTGAACGACATAGTCGAGAGCCTTGACTTCTACGTCAAAGGCATCGGCTTCACCGTGCTCTTCACAAGAGACGAGCCTTTGTTCGCCTACCTCGACCTCAACGGAGCCCAACTCATGCTGGAAGAAGATCACCCGGAAACGTGGTTCACCGCCAGAGTGCGCTCGCCTCGGGGAAGAGGCCTCAACTTGCAGATCGAGGTTCCCGACGTCAATGCCGTGCGCTCGCGGCTGATGGATCAGGGCATTCGGCCGTTTCGCGAGCTGAGGCAAATCTGGTACCAAACGAGCGCTCACGGGGCGGGTTTGGAGGGGCAACTCGAGTATCTTGTGCAAGATCCAGACGGGTATTTGATCCGCCTGGTCCAGGTGCTTTAGAGCTTGACAACCTCGAATCCGAGAGGTTCGACACGCATACCCCGACGGGTGTCGTCTTCGTGGCCACCGGCTGGGCGCGCAGCCGACCATCGCTCGTAGTTTTCACGCGAATCCCAACGAGTTATGACGAAGTAGCGATTTTCGCCGATCACCGGCCGCAATAGCTCGAATCCTAAGAAGCCTTCGGCCGCGTCGACGGCCTTTTTTCGGGCTGCGAAGCGTCGCTCGATTTCCTCTTGAGCTCCTTCGGGAAACGTGAGTGCCGTGATGTTGACGAATGTCATGGGTCTTTCCTTCTCTTGTTTACTTGTTGCCTGGTTCTGCTCGTATCGCGCCCCCGACCCGGCTGGCGTCGGCCGCCGTGTCTATTTTCGCTGGGTCAGGGGCATCGATTTTGCCGTAGCAGTGCTGGACTTGCTTTGCCATATCGCGCGCCGCGATCAGTAGCTTTAGCCGGCTAATCCTACATTCTCAGCGTGCCGACGTCGCGGCTTTGGGATTGCGGAGGATCTCCATCAGCGGCACGTTGACGAAAAGTCTATCTCGGCCGGCTCTTCTGTCGTCCAGCACGCCCGCTGCGACCAGCTCTTCCAGACGTTTGGTCGCCGTGGGGCGCGTGACGTTGCAGGCGTTTTCGACGTCGGCGATTCGGCAGTATGGCCGTTCGAGGAGCAGGTCCAGAAGGTCGGCGTTCGAACTTCCCCGATTGGAGCGCATTTGCTCGCGAATCGTGCGGCGAAGCCCTTGGATTCTGTCGATGGTTGCGAGCGTCTCCTCGGAGGTCGATTGCACGGCGCTCAGCATGAAGGAAAGCCACTCATGCCAGGCGCCGTCTCGTGTCACGGCCAGGAGGCGGTCGTAGTACTCGTTTTTGTTTTCGATGATGTAGCGGGAAAGGTAGAGAACCGGCTCGCTCAAAAGCCTCCTTTCGATGAGCATGAGGATGTTGAGGATCCTTCCCGTGCGCCCGTTGCTGTCCGTGAAAGGGTGGATTGCCTCAAACTGGTAGTGCGCAACCGCCATTGCGACCAATGGGTCGAGTTCGTCTCCGATGTGGACGATCTTCTCCCAATCCCCGAGCTTGCGGGCGATGAGCTCTTTGCCTTCGGGGGGGGCGTGTACCGGGCTTTCAAGGTCGTGGGGTTTCCGATGAAAGTGCCGGGCGGGGACCTCAGCTCCATGTTGTAGCCGCTTATGTGGGAGCTCACCTTGAGGGCGATATTCGTGTTGAGGGGATGACGGCGGACTTCCTCGAAGCCGGCGAACAGAGCTTCCCGGTAGCGCAGAGTCTCCTTCACCGCGGGATCTGGGGCTGCGCTCTTGAGGTTTTCGTCTCGGAAGAGGTCGTCGGTTGTGGTCACGATGTTTTCAATTTCCGAGCTTGCCTGTGCTTCGAGGAGAGAGAGGGGAGAGATGAGGATCTCTGGGTTGGGAATTTGTTTGACTGCCTGATCCAGTCCGGCGAGCGCCGCTCGCGCGTTCGCCGCCGCCCGAAGAATTGAGCGAGTCTCCAGTTCGTCGACGGGAGGGAACGAGAGTTCGTTGTAAGGAAGATCAGGTTTCCACATGGAAAAATTCTAGACACGGGATTCTTGACATGTAAAAAAATCGCCAAATTTTTTACACGTTTTTGGAACGTGTAAAAAATCTTTACATGTGCCAACAAGAACTCGGCACGCCCCGAAAGGCCGAGATGCGTGTTGGAAGTGCCAAAACGCGCCGAAAAAGCCGGGGTGTTGTAGGCGTCTCCGGTTCGTCCGTCGCTCGGCCGAGGATTGCCGGAGCGACGGGGTTGAGCTGTTGCTTTAGAGGTCCCAAGGATTCGCGCACTAGGAGTCATGCGGTGCGAGAAGAACAAGGGTCTGCACGCGTAAAAGAGCGAAACTTCGTGCGCGGGAAACGAACGCAAAAGTTCGTACGCGTTGAAGCGCGGGGAGAAGCTGAAGGGAGACAAAGAGGAGCGCGCATGTCCCAAATTCGAGGCAGTGGCTCCGACCGGCGTCGATCCGGTGACCTTTCGATTTTCAGTCGAACGCTCTACCAACTGAGCTACAGAGCCAAGACCTGAACCAAAAGGTCTGGTCGGCGACCCCGACGGGACTTGAACCCGCGACCTCCGCCGTGACAGGGCGGCGCGCTAACCAACTGCGCTACGGGGCCAATGAAGATTCATTGACCTTCTCGCACCCCCAACCGGATTCGAACCGGTGTTAGCGCCGTGAAAGGGCGCCGTCCTAGGCCACTAGACGATAGGGGCGGACTGATTGTCTGTTTGTCCGTTCCTCACCGTTGCCGGCTGGTGGAACTCGATTAGCTTAGAGGAAAGGGGAGGGGCATTGCAAAATCGAATGGGCTGTGTCCTTGCTCACCGGTCCAAAGCTCCCGGAGCGCCTGCGATTCCGGGGTGCGCCTGCCGCTCCCGAGACGCTTGCGCTGTTCGAAAGCTAGGCCGCCGTTCCGTGTTCGCCGGACCGATGTTCCCCGGCCGGGCGGTTGATGTCGCGACGCCACGGTCCGCGCGATCGCCGCGCGCGATGTTCCCCGGCGGGGCGGTTGATGTCCTCGACCGGGGCGGTTGATGCGGCGGTCAAAAGGCTCGGCCGCTGCGCCTGCGAGGCCGCAAGCGCACGCACCGCGAAACTCCGAACGCATAACCTTGGCCATATTCCGCGGGAATATGGCGTACTTTCAGGCGGCATCGCTTAGCCTTGAGGGCATGGGAGTATTCTTGGCAAACGGTTACGAAGTTGTTTCCGCATTCGCGCCCGCTGCGGCTGTGCGCGCGGAGCCCCCGGCGAAGGAGACGGCGGGTTCTGTTGCGGTGGACGCGCTGACGATTCTGTTGGGCATTGGCACCGGATTCTTTGTGGGCATGCTGGTTTCGATCGGCATCCAGATGTTTATGCGCTTCATCATGCGGCGCCACGTTTTTCTCAGGCAGGCCTCGCATCCGGTCGTCAGGCCCATGGGCGTTTCCTTCGCCGTCGTCGGGGCGTGGATCGGATTCTCCGTCGCGCTGCCGATGGCCACGAGCGGCGGGGACGTCGGCTGGAGCATGTGGGCCGACCACGCGTTCCTCATCGCAACGATCGCGGCTTTGACGTGGCTCGTCTCGTCGATTGCAACGGGCGTGCAGGACCTCATCCTCAACCGCGTGAGGGAGAGCGGGCAGTCGCGTTACTGGAAGGTGCAGACGCAGGTCCGCATACTCAACAGGGTGGTCGGAGTCTCGATTTGGATCTTGGGCGCCGCCGCGATCCTCATGACCTTCCCGCTGGCAAGGGCGTTCGGCGCCTCGGTCTTCGCCTCGGCCGGAGTCATCTCCGTGGTCGCCGGCCTCGCGGCGCAGTCGACCTTGGGCAACCTGTTCGCGGGCCTGCAGCTGGCCTTCTCCGACTCGATCCGCATGGGCGACATCGTCATATGGAACAACGATCAGTACGCGAAAGTCGAGGACATCACGCTCAGCTACGTCGTCCTGAAAGTGTGGGACGGGCGCAGGCTCATCGTGCCGTCCAAGGAACTGACCACCAAGACCTTTGAGAACTGGACGCGGCGGGCGCCCGAAATGCTCGGATACGTCGACCTGCTGCTTGACTGGAGCGTTCCGATTCCAGCTCTGCGCGCCGAACTCGACAGGATCCTCAAGGAAACCACGTTGTGGGACGGCAACACCGGAATCATCCAGGTTCGCGCCGCCGAGAGCACGTCGATTCAAGTCTCGGCGCTTGTTTCCGCCGCGACGCCTTCGAACCTCATCGATCTCAAGTTCTTCGTGCGCGAGCGGCTTGTTCGCTGGATACAGGCGAATGCTCCGGACGCGGTCCCCCACGGGCGCAGTTTCGTCAACCCGCCAGATCCGCTGCTCGAGGAAATCCCAGCGGCGGACGCCCTTCTTCCCGCGGGCAGGCCCGACGCTCCGAACTCCGGCAGGCCCGACGTCGTCAGAGTCTCCGACGGCAAAGACCAGAGCCGCCCGACGTTCCGTTCGGCCAGCCCCCAGGGCGGCCCGTCCGGTCCGCACGGCAAACGGCGCCACGGCGACCGTGGCCCGACGGGCACCAGGGTGTTCCCCGCGTCCCCGCCGGTGGTGCGCGTTCCTCTCGCCGACCGCGAACCAACCCCCCAGACGGCGCCCTCGCCGCTGACGGAAACCGGATACGAAGCCTCGATCTTCACCGGATCCGCAGGGGCGGAGAAGCGCGGCAAGGACTTCGCCGGGCCCGGCGAAGACGCCATGCGCGAGCGGGAGGAAGCCGCCCGCAAGAAGGAGGGGACGCAGGGCTCCGGGGAAGGCGGCGTCGACGCCGAAGACGCTCCCGAACGCGGCGAAGGCCCCGCCACGGAGATTCGCGCGGGCGCCAAGAAAGAGGCGGGCTCCAAAGCGTAGGCGGTTGCGGCCCGCGCCCGAGGCGTTGCGGGGCGGCTGCCTCGCGGAGCCTTTCCCTTCACGAATGAGCGCCGCAACGTGCGCCCGCGGCCGCTGGCGCACGGCTAGGACGCTGGCGCACGGCCTTGCTCGGCCCAAAACTTGCCCATTCCGCTCAGAGTGAGAGTGATGGACACGTCGCGCGACGAAAGCGAGCATAGTGGTATGACGAAACCTCTTGTGCCGCAAACGGATGAGGAGTGGCGCGCAGTTCTCGCTCCCGCCGAGTATCACGTGCTGCGCGAGGCCGGAACGGAAGCTCCCTTCAGCGGCGAGCTTCTGGGCGAAGGGCGCGAAGGCGTTTACTGCTGCCGCGGGTGCGGGGCCGAGCTCTTCCGCTCCGAGACGAAGTTCGATTCGGGCTGCGGCTGGCCGAGCTTTTACGATCCTTCGTCGATGGATTCCGTGGTCACCGACGTCGACTACAAGCTGGGCTATCCCAGGACCGAGGTTCGCTGTGCCTCCTGCGACTCGCATCTCGGCCACGTGTTCCCAGACGCGCCCCAGACCCCGACGGGGCAGCGCTACTGCATGAACTCGGTCAGCCTCTCCTTCGAGCCCTCGGAGTGATCCCTATGCGCCTTGTGAGCTTCAACGTCCAGAGCGGACGGGCCAACCAATCCTGGGTCGGCGCCGTACTGGGCGAGGACGTCGTGAACGACGAGGCGGTCCGTGAAGCCGCTGCGGAAATTGCGCAGCTCAAACCCGATGTGCTGGCGCTGCAAGAAGTCAGGGAGGATCGCGGCCGATCGATCCTTTCGGCGTTCGCCGAGGGCGCGGGAATGGAGCATCGACGCTTCGCGGCGTGCCGCCGCGCGCCGAGCAACTTCATGGCCAGGATGTTTCGGCGCTCCCGACGCGGATACGGCATCGCCTTCGCCACCGCGTACCCCGTCGATTACATCAGAGCCCTCAGGCTGCCTTCGTGGAGGAATCCGGTGCGCAGAGCGTCCGACCGCCGCTTTGGCTGGCGCTTTCGCCTAGAGGAGCAAAGGATGGCGATAGTCGCCGTGCTCCTGACCCCGAAGCCCGTCGTCGTCGGCGCCACGCACTTGACCACGAAGCAGCCGGACAATCGCAAGCAGCTGCGTTTTCTCGAAGACTTCATGGCGAGGGTCGCCCGACGCCGCGGCATCCCCGACGCTCCCCGAATCGTCCTCGGCGACCTCAACACGCACCTCGAAGACATTCAGAAACAGACCGAGTACGAAGTCCTCGCGCAGGCGCTGACCTATCCTGACGACGAGCCCAGCTCCCAGATCGACCACATCCTCGGGGTCGGCTTCCGGGCGGCGGGAGAAGCGACGACGCGGCGCCTGGCCGTTTCAGATCATCGCATGCTCGCCGTCGACGTCGATTGACCGGTTCCCGGGTTTCCGGCATAGATTGACCGGCTCTCGGGTCTTCGGCGCCGTCCCCGCAACATGCCCCCGTTCCGGCGAAATGCGAAGCTCGGCCCGGCAAAACGCGGGGACAAAAGTCCCCGACAATCGCAAGCTGTGAGGCAACGCACACGGCTTTTTTTCGGCCGATTCTCCTGGAATCTGGCCGAATTCCGCGCAATCTGGGGGAAGGGGCGCTGTCCTGTATGTGAGACGGGTGGGGAAGCGGTCGGATGGCCGTTGATAGGCTAGCGCCGCTGCACGATTGTTAGATCCATTACTCTCATTGAGGAGTCGATCCCGCGACCGTGCGGAAGGCGTTCATTGTGGACACCTATGACGATGTCCGTCCGATTGCAACAGAGGAATCGATATGGAACCCGATACAGTCCTTGAGGTTGAGCGGATCTTCGAGGAGCCGCGCAACGTTTTGTTCAGGGCTTTCACCGAGCCGAAGGCACTCGCGCAATGGTTCGCGCCCGACGGGTGGCACGTTGTGCCCGAGTCGGTCGAGCTTGATCCGCGGCTCGGTGGGCGCCTCCGTCATACGAAAGTCCGTGACGACGACCCCGCGAGAACCTGGGTTGTCGACGGCATATACACCGAGGTCTTCTATCCGGATGTCCTTGTGAGCCAGCAGAGGATCACCGGAATCGAGGGGATCGATCCCTCCAGACCCGTCGAGCTGCGGGTCGAGTTTTCGAGGCAAGGACAGGGCAAGACCCTCCTGCGGGTCGTCCAGGGCCCCTATGAGTCCCAGGCCGCGGTCGACTACGCGAAGGTTTGGGAGTCCATTCTCGACAGGCTTCAGGCATACATCGACGGCGCCGGCGCCGCTTCATAGAACGGAATTCCATGACGCAGAAAAATACTACGGTCATTCGGCATAAGCCGATGATGAACATGAGGCAGATTCTCCTCATGAATCTCGGCTTCTTCGGCATCCAATACTCGTTCGGAATGCAGCAGACCGCGATCAACCCGATCTACAAGATGCTGGGCGCCGACGAGTCGGAGCTGCCGATCCTCAATATGGCCGGCCCCATCACGGGCCTTCTCATTCAGCCGATCATCGGCGCCATGTCGGACAGAACATGGAGCGAGAGATGGGGGAGGCGAAAGCCGTACTTCATTGTCGGCGCCATCGGCTGCTCCGTGTGCCTCTTCCTCTTCCCATTTGTCTCGGCCCTGTGGATGGCCGTCCTCCTTTTGTGGCTGCTTGACGCCTCGAACAACACCGCGATGGAGCCGTACCGCGCCTTCATCGCCGATCGGCTCCCGCCCAGTCAGACGGCCAAGGGCTTCCTCGCCCAGTCCTTCTTCGCGGGCCTGGGAATCACCCTCGCCAATGCCTCGATGTTCCTTTTCGAGCATATATGGGACGGGGTGGCCGGCTCTGGCTTGCCTTACTACGTTTTCGGGGCCTTCATGCTGGGGTCGGTGTGTTCCATCGCCACCGTCCTCGTCTCTGTTTTGTCCACTGACGAGATTCCGCCGTCGCCGGAGGAACTCGCGGAGCTCCGCTCGAAGAAGGACCGCGAGCGTTTCGGTGCGCTCAAAGAGATCGGCAACGCGATTGTCGAGATGCCGAAGGAACTGCGCAAGCTGGGGCTCGTGTACCTGTTCCAGTGGTACGCGATGTTCGTTTACTGGCAGTTCATCTCTTTGTCCATCGCCAAGTCGGTGTTCAATACAACCGATGCACAGTCCCAGGCGTACAGGGACGCGACTACGTGGACCGGCCTTGTGAACGGCTCGTACAACGTCGTCACCTTCATGGTGGCTTTCGGCCTCGTGTCTCTTGCGAAGAGGCACGGAGCCAAGTGGGTCCACACGGCGAGCCTCATATGCGCCCTCGTATCGCTTCTCGTCCTTCCGCACGTCACCAACAAGTTCCTCGTCTTCTTGCCGATGATCGGCTTCGGCATCTCGTGGGCGTCGCTCTTGGGCGTGCCTTACATCATGGCGGTCCGCATGGTCCCATCGAACAGGTACGGCGTGTACATGGGCATCCTCAACATGATGATCGTGCTGCCGCAGCTGCTGGAGACCGTGACTTTCGGATGGATCTACGAGAACCTCCTGGGCAAGGATCCGACGAACGCGATCACCTTCACCGGCGTTCTCATGGGCTTGGCCGCGATCGCCATGACGTGGATCAACGAGCCCCCGACCATCCGAGACATGGACGACGTTTCCGCCCCGCCGAAGGTGGCCGGAGAATTCAAGGAAGGCAAGTGAGCGAAATGACCGAAAACATGCCGAAGTACAGCCGAATCCTCGTGGGCACCGACGGCAGTGCGCTCGCCGGGCCGACTGTTCGGCGGGCCGTCTCCATCGCGGCCTCCAATGACGCCGACGTCGTGATCGTCTGCGCCTACACGGCCATCAGCGACCGCGATGCGGCGTCGTCCCCAGAGATAGCGGCCACGAAGTACGCGACCATGGGCCAGGTGCCCGGCGTGGTCGCGGCGACCGACGCCCTGGAGCAGGCCGTCGACGTCGCCGAAGGGGCCGGAGTCCGCGTCGCCGCTGCGCTCCTAGTCGACGGCGAACCGGCCGAGGCCCTCCTCGAGGCCGCGAAGCAGTACCGAGTCGACGCGCTTGTCCTCGGCGCCATCCGCGACACGTCGATCGTCGGGCGGCTGCTGGGCAACGTGGCCTCCGACGTCGTCCGGCGGGCTCACAGGGACGTGCTCATCGTCCGTCCGCCTGAAGAAGGGGCTGAGGAGGCTCCCGCGGAGGCAGTCGGGAAACCCGCCGCGGAAGCGGCCGGGGAGGACTGACATGCCCCTCGACGCGGAAACGGAGCGCGACTTCAATCTGCGCTGGAAGCGCTACGCGCCGCAGATCCGCACCGCTTTGGCCAAGGTTTATCCGGGGCGGGAGACGGAGGTCGAGGCCAGACTGGCCAAGGTCATAAAGGAGGCGATGGCGGAGCGCCCGGCCGAGCTCCGGGAGCTGGACGAGGAGCGCATCCTGCGCCCCGATTGGCTGCAACAGCCCGAGATGATCGGCTACGTCGCCTACGCGGACCGGTTCGCGGGGAGCCTTCGAGGCATTGCGGAGCACGTCGACTACCTCAAAGGGCTGGGGGTGACTTACCTTCACGTCATGCCGTTCCTCAAGCCGCGGGAAGGCGCGAACGACGGCGGGTATGCGGTCCAGGACTACCGCCAGATCAGACCCGACCTGGGGACGATGGACGACCTGGAAGCCCTCGCGGCCACCCTGAGGGAGAACGGGATCTCCCTGGAGATGGACCTCGTTCTCAACCACGTCGCCAAGGAACACGAATGGGCGGAGAAGGCCAGAGAGGGGGACCCGAAGTATCGGGACTACTTCCTCCTGTACCCCGACCGGAAGATGCCCGACGAGTTCGAGAAGACGCTCCCGGAGATCTTCCCGGACTTCGCTCCCGGCAATTTCACCTGGAATGACGCGGCAAACGCGTGGGTGTGGACCACCTTCAACGAGTACCAGTGGGACCTCAACTGGGCCAATCCCGAGGTGCTCTACGAGTTCGTCGAGCTCATCTGCTGGCTGGCGAACAAGGGAGTGGACGTCTTCCGCCTGGATGCGATCGCGTTCATCTGGAAGAGGCTCGGAACCAACTGTCAGAATCAGCCGGAAGTCCACGATGTGACGCAGGTGCTTCGAGGGTGCCTGCGCGTGGCCGCCCCGGCTGTGGCGTTCAAGGCCGAGGCCATCGTCGCGCCCGAGGACCTCATGCCCTACCTCGGCGTGCGTCAGCACCACGGTTTGGTCTCGGACATGGCTTATCACAATGAGCTCATGGTCCAGCTGTGGAACTCGATTGCCACGGGCGGGGCGGAGATGGCCCAGGTGGCCCTCTCCGAGATGCCGAACAAGCCGACGACGGCGACGTGGGCCACCTACGTCAGGTGCCACGACGACATCGGGTGGGCGATCTCCGACCACGACGCCGAAATGGTCGGCGTGACGGGATTCGGCCACCGCGCCTACCTCTCGGACTTCTATTCCGGGCGATATCCGGGATCCTTCTCCCGGGGGCTGGTGTTCCAGGAAAACCCTGCGACGGGCGACCGCCGGATCTCCGGTTCGTGCGCGAGCCTGGCCGGGCTGGAGAAGGCCGTCGAGGAGAACGACGCCGAGGCGATCGACCTGGCAGTTAAGCGGATCGCGCTGATGTACGCCGTGGTGTGCGGATACGGCGGCGTCCCTCTGCTGTATATGGGCGACGAACTGGGCTTGTTCAACGACATGTCCTACCTTGATGACCCGGCTCACGCCGAAGACAACAGGTGGGCGCACCGGCCGTTCATGGATTGGGATCTTGCCAAGCGAGTGGAAACCGACGTCGAGAGCCCGGCGGGGCGCGTGAACGCCGCGCTGCGCCACATCTTAACCGTGCGTGCAGCCACCACTCAGCTGCACGCCTCGGTTCCCTCGATCCCGGTGGAGAGCCCGGAGCATCGTCTCCTGGTCCTCGAGAGGGACCATCCTTTGGGGACGATGGTTCAGGTCTACAACTTCACCGGCGAGACTGTGGCGCTGCGCCACGACGTCCTCGCCCGGCGGCTGGGCTTCGACGCCCAAGAGCTCCTGGGCGGGTACTACTGGGATCTGCGGCTCCCGCGCATTGATTTCGCGCCGTACCAGGCTGCCTGGTTCGTCTCGGCGGAGATCGCGGATCTGTAAGCGGGTTCTCCGCCGGCGGGCGAATGTTGCTGAAATGCGGCGGGCGAACGCTGCCGAGGCGCGAGAGGCGTGGCGGGAATGCGGCGGTTTTATGCACGCGGGCTCCGGCGATCGGCCGGGGCCCGCGGCCGCGCGTTGAGGGAACGCCGTGGCTATGCGTTGGCGAATGCCCAGACCAGTTGCCGGGGAACGTCCAAGCCGTGCCCGTACGTTTGCCCATACGGGTTTCTTTAGGCCAACGCCCCGAAGAAACGCGGGAGTGCCTTCGCCTCCCGTAGGCGGGCAGCCAGCCCATGCGCACGCCCCGAGGAAACGCGGGAACGCCGGAGCCTCCAAACGGCGTCGGTGTGACGCGATAGCCTGATGTCGTGGTGGACTCAACCGCCAAACAAGAATAAACTAGAATCATTCAAGTTTAAGAAGCGGGCGCGAATCCTGCGCTCGCGGAAAAAGGAGTGAACATGACTAACCAGCAGCTTTCTCCCGTCGTCGAGAAGGCGCTTCAACAGGCCCTTGTCGATTTGACCGATCTCAGCCTGCTGGGCAAGCAGGCGCACTGGAACATCAAGGGCACGCGTTTCCGCGCGCTGCACCTGCAGCTTGACGAGATCGTCGACGAAGTCCGTGTGGCTTCCGACGACGTCGCCGAGCGCCTTGCCGCCCTCGGCGGAGTTCCCGACGCCCGCGCCGCGACCGTCGCGGCCTCATCGGGCCTCAAGCAGTTCGACGCGAGCTTTCTCAGCGTGGACGAGGTCTACTCGCAGTTCGAGGAACTGCTCATGACGGTTTCCGACCGAATCAAGGCCACCTTGGACCCTGTCGACGACGTCGACCACCTGAGCAACGATATGCTCATCGGCATCGCCACGGGACTGGAGAAGCAGGCCTGGATGCTGAGGTCGGCCGCCGACAACCGCTGAGCCGCCGCGGGGCGGACTGGCCGACGCGCCGCGATCGGCGACGAACGGCAGTGACGGCGCAAAGTCCGCTAGAACGCAGAGACCTGGGCGCACAATCGCACTGTTTGCGCTCTTTCGTTCGGCGAGGCTCCGGTTTCTCGCCGGAGGATCCGCAAGGCCGGGGGCACGTCGCCCCCGGCCTTTCAATGCCCGTGCACCGCGTGTTTCGGTTTGGCGCGCACCCTCATGTACCGTGCGCCTAGTTTTGGCGCGCGCCCTCGTGTGCCATGCACTTCGGTTCGGCGCGCGGCCCCTTTAACGTGATCGCCCCTTGACGCGAGCTTCGCTCAGTCAGTTTTTGCCATGAACTCTTCGCGGGTGGCATACGAGGTTTGGGTTCCCAGCCTCGTCACGGAGTCGGCTGCGTAACGGCATGCGGCGGTCAGTGCCAATTCGACGTCGCCGGGGGCTGCCATGTCGCGGTCGGAGCTTGCCGAATCGTCGCCGGTCGAATCGCCGCCGGTCAAATCGTCGCCGGTCAAATCGTCGCCGGAGACGAGGCAGTGGCTGAAGCAGCCGATGAAAGCGTCGCCGGCGCCCGTGGTGTCGACGGCGGCGACGGGTGCGGCGGGAATTCGTTTCGTCTGTGATTCGTTGATCCACAGGGCTCCGCGCGAACCCAGCGTGACCACGATGTTGCGGATTCCGGCGTCGAGCAGGCTGTTCGCCGCCTCCTCCGCCTGTTCGGGGTTTTCCACCGGCATGCCGGTCAGCAGCGCCAGCTCCGACTCGTTCGGCATGAAGTAGTCGCACCCCTTGATGCGGCCGAGGTCCAGCTCGGGATGCGCGGGGGCGGGGTTGAGGAGAACCGGTATTCCTCGCTCGTTGCCGAATTCGATCGCCGCATAGACCGTTTCGAGGGGGATTTCGAGCTGGAGCACGATGAGCTTGGTTTTGGCGAGATCCTCGGCGGCGTCGGCGACGTCCTCGGGCGAAAGGAGGCCGTTGGCGCCCTTGACGATGAGGATTGAGTTGCGACCTTCGGGGTCCACGAAGATCGGCGCGACGCCGGAGGACGCTTCGGTTCTCAGCACGTGTGCGGTGTCCACGCCGTTTGCGGCGAAGTTCGCGACGGTGTTTTCCGCGAATACGTCGTTGCCGACTCTGGTGAGCATGAGCACGCTCGAACCGAGCCGCGCGGCCGCGATCGCCTGGTTTGCCCCCTTCCCTCCGCAGCCCATCTGGAATTTCGGCGCTTCGAGGGTCTCGCCCTCGCGGGGCATTCGGTGGATATAAGTGATGAGATCGACGTTGTTCGAGCCGATGACCGCGATGTCCATGTTTCTCCTGTCGTTTAGACGCTGCAGCGCTTGGGTGCGCTTAGACGCGACGACGCTCTAGTGCGCGACGGCCTGCCGAGTCGCTTGCGTTGGGCGAACCTCCAGACCCGATATCCGCCGCGCAGCTGCGACCTCGGTCGCGGCCTGGTTCGAGAAGCGCCGTCGTCGCCGCTTTCGAGAAAGTCTAGCCGAACCGGCCTTCGGGGAGCCTCCCAACCCGAGGGTCAGTAGTAACGCCACTGCCGCATGTCGGACTCGTAGGCGTCGATGATCCGTGGTTCAAGCAGGGTCGAAACCTCGGTTTTCGGCACTTTCGGCGGCTGCGTGCGGATCATGAAGGCAAGCAGCTCCTTGTTCTGATAGGAGGTGCCCGGAGCCAGCGGCTGCTTGAGAAGCGCGCTCGGATTCCTCGTCGAAAGGACGAATCCCCACTCTCCGAAAGAGGGGATGTTGTGCGAGAAGGGGAAGACGGCGTATCCGGATTGGCCCGCGCGGACCGTGTTCGCCACGATGTGGAATGCGTGCGGGCTGAAGAAAGACGACGTCGCCTGGGTGACCATGACCCCCTTTGGACTCAGCCTTTCGGAGACGTTTCGGTAAAACTGTTTCGAGTAAAGTTTGGCCATCCGCTCGTTCGAGGGGTCGACGAGATCGATGAGAACGGCGTCGTATGTTCCTTTTGCGTCGTCGACGAAGCGAAAGGCGTCGGCGTTGACCACCTTGACGCGCGGATCGCTCAGCGCCCCTTTGTTGACCTCTTTGAGCAGACGGTTGTTTCTCGCGAGGTCCGTGACTTTCGCGTCGATGTCGACGACGGTCACCCGTCTGACGCTGGGGTACTTGAGAAGCTCGCGAGCCAACAGCCCGTCGCCCCCGCCGAGCACGAGGACGTTGCGCGGGTCCTTGACGGACGTCAAAGCGCTGGCTGCCAAGGTCTCGTGGTAGCGGACCTCGTCGAGGCTGGAAAACTGCAGCTGGCGATTGAGGTAGAGGCGCAGATCCTCGCCGTATTTCGTGACGACGATCTTCTGGTAGGGAGACTGCTCGTAAACGAGGACGGGGTCCCGGTAGGCCTCGGCGTCGATCGCCTTCTCGAAGTAGCTTGCGCCGGCGAACATCCCCAGAAGCGCGACTGCGACGGCGATGCTCGAGGCGAGAAGCCTCTTTGAGCTTTTCAGTCTGAAGAGGATGGCGACTGCGACTGCGATGTTGAGTGTGGCCACAAGATAGGCGCTGCGCATGAGCCCCAGTTGGGGAAGCAAAAGCAGGGGGAAGACGAGCGAAGCCACGAGGGCCCCGAAGTAGTCGATGGCCAGCACCTTGCTCAGCAGCTCAACCGACGACTTTCGCCCGAAGGCTGCGAACATCTTCACCAGCAGGGGGATTTCCAGGCCGATGAGGACGCCGATCACCAGGCTTATGGCGGAAAAGGCGGCCCAGTGCAGCTTGGTGAACGTGAAAGCCAGGTGAAGGATGAGGACCGAGTTTCCGCCGATGAACCCCAGGGCGATCTCGTTGACTGCGAAGCTCGTGGAAGGCCGCCAGCGGATGTATTTGACCAGCAGCGAGCCGATGCCCATCCCAAAAAGGGTGATGCCCGTCGCGAGGCTGAAGCTGGTGATCGAGTCGCCGATGAGGTACGACGCCGTCGTCCCGAGGATCAGCTCGTAAACCAAACCGCCGACGGCGACGAGCAGCGCGGCCGCGAAAAGGGTGGTGTTCTCCGCGCGGGACGCCTTCGAGTCGGGCATCAGCTGCTGATCGTCCCCGCGATGATGATCGCAGTGGCTATGGCCAGCCCCGCGATCGCCACTCCCATTCCCACGTTGTCGTCTTTGACGAGCTCTTTGCGAATGTCGAGTTTGAACAGAAAGTTGGTGACGACCGCGAAGAGGATGAGCAGCGCGAAGCCGAGAACGGCGTAGAGGATCGTGCTCAGTATCGAGGCCCAGCCGAATCCGAAGGTGTCGACGTCGTGAAGCACGGTGTCCGCGAGGATCGTGGATGAGAACATGGATTTCCTTTCGTGTGCAATAGGCTGCGGGTGTAAAAGAGGCTGCAGACGGATGTAAATGCCCGGGTGTGGAAAAGAGGCCGGCGATTATTTCCCTATGCCGCCTCCGCCCCCGCCGTAGACGCTGCGTGGGCGGTATCCGCCGCCGCCGTTGTTGCTGTACCTGGGCCTGTAGACGGGGCGGTATCCGCCGCCGTCGTTGCCGTACCTTGGTCTGTAGACAGGGCGGTGATAGGGATAGTAGCCGCCGTCTGGGTCGTAGGTGTTTTCGGTGTCGGTCCCGGGGCTATAAGTGTCGTCGGTTTCGTCCTCGGTCGCCTTCGATGCGATGAAGCTGACGATGACAACGACGGCTATGACCGCGAGAATCATAGCGACGACGCCGAGCATGCCGGAGTATTTGCCCGAGCGCGGCAGGAGCCTCTTGCCGAAAAGGAGAATTTGGCTCTCCTCGCTCAGGATTGTTTTCGTGTAGCAGGCAAGCTCGGCGCCGTTGTACGTCTCGATGTTCAGTTGCCCCATGACGCCGTTGTCGTCGTGGTATCTGAGCACTGCATAAGCGATTTTGTCGCCCGCGTGGACGTCGTAGCGCGTCGTCCCCTCCGTGGCCGTGACTTCGCCGACCGCGGCCTCTTCGACCTTCGCCCGGACGCTGGAACCGCCGGGGAGCGTGATGCGGATCCGTTCGCCGACGGTGAGCGTCTCGGGATTTGGAAGCTCCTCGGGCATGCGGATCGGCTCATAGAGGGAGATCTCGCGATTGAAATGGTCGCATTCGAGCCAGACGTCTCCCTTGTTGAAGGAAATCAGTTCCCACTCTTCCCAGTCGTAGTAGCGATTGTCCTCGCGATCCCATGCTCTGAGACTCAGGTTTCCTCTGACCGTGTATGTGCCCTGCGAACCCTTCAGTTTCTCATTGAGGCCCAGCCGTACCTTTTTCTTCGACATCAGACATTCACCGTTTTCCTAGTGACTTTCGTTGCGTGAAACGCCGTCCGAATCGATTCTTCCATTTGTTCTGCATTCTGCTCGTCCACAGGTTTGCATGTGGTGAGGGTGATGTAGCCTCCGCCTTCCTCCGGCCATGTGTGCATGGCAACGTGGGATTCGGACAGGAGCAGCGCAGCGCTTATGCCTTGAGGGGAGAACAGATGGGTGACCGAGTCGACGACGTGAAGACCAGCCTGCTTGGCTATCGATCTGAGCGTGTTTTCCACCGTTGCGCGCGCGTTGAGCAAATCATGGGACGCCCCGTGAACTTTGAAAACCAGGGACTGGTACGTGAACATGCTGGCAATTCTACTTAACAAACCATGGCGAAGGAATCCTCGTCCGGCGGTCGGACTGGGGCGAGGGATCCAAAGGCGGTTCGAAAAGCGAGGGGAGACGAGGGGTCGAAAAACGAGGTTCGAAAAACGAGGGGGCGAAAAGCAGGGTTTGAAAAGCGGGGAGCGGAAAACGGGGACTCGAAAAGCGAGGGGCGAAGACCGGCAGACGCAAGCCCGCGAATGAAAAGGGCGGGGCCGATCGGCCCCGCCCCGCGAGTAGGCCCGGTGGGACTCGAACCCACAACAAACGGATTAAAAGTCCGCGGCTCTACCATTGAGCTACAGGCCCGCGAGTAGTCTACAGCCTGAGGCGGCCGACGTCGAACCCGTCAAGCCGCCGACGTCGAACACGTCAAGCCGCGGACGCCGAAGCGGCTGAACCGCGGACGCCGCGCTCGCGTGGGGCCCGAGCGCGGAGGGCGACTTTCGTCAGCTCGATCGCCGCGGACGCCGCGCTCGCGTGGGGCCCGATGCCGCACCTGTTTGGGGCGACGGAAGCAAACTCACGGGTTCGCTTCCGTCGCCGGTCGCTTTTCGCGCCCGTCGCGTCTACGGCTGACATCCAATCCGTGGACGCGCCGGCGGTCAAGCCTTGCGAAGCGTGATCGTCCAAATGGCTTTGTCGATCTGCCGGAAGTCGGTCACCGCGTGCCCCGCAGCGGACGCCCACGCGGGGATCGAATCTGTCGCTTGGGTGCAGTCGAAGTCGATCTGGAGTTCGTCACCCGAGCGGAGACCTCCGATGGCGCGCTTGGCCTCCACGAGCGGGAACGGGCACACCTGCCCGATCGTGTCGAGAACGTACTTCTTCGAATCTCCTCCCTCGGGCCTTTCCCCGCTGTGGCTTTCCCCGCTGTGGTTTTCGCCGCTTCGACCGGCCGTTGCGAGGACGGCCGCAGGGCGCTTGCTCTTGATCTTGATGAAGTTCATCTTTTTCCTTTCGCTGATGACGGAGTGTCGGATATGACGGATATTTTCAATGGGACGCAGCGCCGACGGCGATGTCGCGTCGATCGTGGTCACGCGCTGCCCTTTAGACGCGCGCATTCAAGGTGGGTCGGTCTAGCGGGCGGGGACCGGTTCGGCCTCCCTCGCGACGGCGTCGGCCCTCCGATGGGACTGCACGAACGCCTTGGCGCCCGCGCCGACGCCGAGGAATGTGAAGAGAAACGCAAGCCAGCCTTGCCATGAAAACAGCGCTGACTGAACGAGCGAGTTGCCGATCGTGCAGCCGCCGGCGATCGAGGCGCCGATCCCCATGAGGATTCCGCCCCACACGGCTCTGACGGCGGTTCGTGCGTCGGGCGCCCTCAGCCGGAATTCGCCCGATCCCTTTGCCGCGATGAATGAGCCGGGAATGATGCCGAGGACGAACCACACGCCCCAGTCAGCGAAGGACGAATCGCCGGTTGCAAGGAAAGAAACGGCGTTTGCCGACGGCGTCGTGATTCCGAGCCCGGCATTGCGCCCCGTCGCCGCGGAAAGCGGGTAGGCGGCCGCTGCGAGAACGCCCACTATGAGCGCGGTTGCATTGGGATTCCATCTCTTTTCGAAAAGCACGTGCGTGATCCCCGTCTTTTGCGGAGGCAGCGCGGCGATCGGCGCCTGCGCGTTCTGAGTCTGGCGGACGACGAGCCAGCCGACGAACAGGGCGAGCGCAGTCGTGGGGACCCATGGGGAAACGTGGAAAGTCTCGTGGATCGTGGTGGCCTCTTGCGTGGCGCCTTTGAGGGTGTCGGCGACTCCTTTCCCGACCCCGCGCTTCATGGCCGCCGACGTGAAGGCGTACAAACCTAGGGCAATCCATGAGCCGATGAGGCCTTCGCCGCTTCGGTAGTACGTTCCCGTCGCGCAGCCGCCCGCGAGCACGATGCCGAGCCCGAAAACGAACGAGCCGCTTGTGACCGCCCAGATCGCGAGCTGGTCAGGCTCCGGGGCGATCCACCCGAAGGACGTCATGAGCTGGACGAGCACCGCCTGGACGGAGATGGCGACGAGGAACGCGGTGAGCCACCGGGTGGATTTGCTCAGCCACACGTCGCGGAAGGCGCCCGTGACGCAAAAACGGCCGCGCTGGAAGACGAAGCCCAGGACGACGCCGAGGGCAAAACCGGTCAATAACATGGTGTTCCTTCTTGTTGCGATTGAAATTGCTGTGGTTGAAACGCCTGCGGATGCGGGCGCGAGAAGGGGCGGCGAAACCCGACGCACATAGGGCCGGACGAGCTTCGGAGCGGCCCGAAAGTCGCGGATCGGCCTGAGAGTCCCGGAGCGGCTTTGAGAGTCCCGGAGCGGCTCGAAAACTCCGAATCGGCCCGAGAATCCCGAATCGGCTCGAAGGTCCCGGAGCGGCTCGAAAATTCCGGAGTCACTCGCCAGGAGCCAGGGGAGCGGCTTATGAGGCTCACCGCGAACGCGCGAGAACATCGAGGAAGCTCGAAAGCGCCAAGATGCATGCGAGCGGCTTCAAATCTCGGCGGGCTGCTTTGGCTCTCGACGAGCGGCTCGGGATCTCGATGAGAGGCTCCGGCTCTCGTTGAAGGATCTCGGATTCCAATGAGAGGCCTTTGAGATCAGCGAGAAGTCACAAATCTCAACGAGGGCCTCAAACCCAATTAGGCGTCTCGGATTCGACTACAGGAGCCAGATCGAGACGAGCGGTACCGAATCTCAATGATTGATGTCGGATATGAACGAGTGGTGTCGAACCTCAACGAATGGGTCCGATGGTCTCTCCGAGGGCCTTCCGGCGTCGCTGCATCGAACGCGAATGCGGTTGGGACGATGCATGCAGCAGGACGAGGTGGGAATCGACGCGACGAGCCGGATCCGACGAGCCGGATCCAAACGGCCTAAATCAACACATTCGCGAACGCATCGAACAGCACATGGCGTGCGCGGAATGGTTCGTCGCGTACGTGCGGTGCATGTGGCGGAAAGTCATGTTGAATCCCCGTGTTCGATGGAATGTACCCGATGAACTTACCACGCCGCGGCCCGATGCGGAAGAGGCCGCCGCCTGCCGTCGCGGTTGGGAAGGTGTGTGTCGGGCGGCCGCACCCCGAAGGGAGTTCCCTTCGGGGTGCAATTTACGTCACAATAGAGGTGTCACCTTGAAGGAGGAAATCGATGAACAAACAGCCGCGACGTCCTGCTCAATTGGAAGACGCTCAGATAGAAGCGATCGAGGGCGACGCCGACGTTGCCTACAACTCCGAGCTTGCGCACACCTCGGCGCAGGCGCTCATGCCTATGGGAACGCATTTCCGCGAGAGAGACCGGGCCCTCGTCGCCCGCATCCTCGACTTGGTGGACGAGGAAGGCGTCGACGTGGTCGCCGAAACCTGGGTCCGCTCGCCCGAAAACAGCCTGCCGGGGATTCTCTGGCGCGGTTACCTTCTGCGCGAGTGGATTCGCCGGGACAAGGACGACGCGGCCCGGCGCTACGAGGCTGCGAAGGCGGCTGCAGAGGGCGCCGAGGCGGAACTGCCCAAGCCGGGCGCTTTGCGTCAAGAATGGGATCTTGTTCTCGCGGGCTCCTATGAGGGCGATTTTGCCGAGTTGCTTGACCGTTCGGCCCGCCTCGCCGCAACGCTCGGCGGCGTTGAGTCCGTCTGGATCGCGGAGGATTCCGATCCTCTTGCCACGGAGGTGACGAGGCGGCGCGACGCCTTCGCCTCCACGGCCCGGGAGTTCGAGGCCGCCGCCGGTCTGGTGCGCGAGGGGCGCTTGGAGTAGCCGTCTGGCGGATCGTGTCTGCCGAGGCAGTGTGCGGTGCGCCGGCTGAAACGGCGAGCTGCCAGAAAACGGGGACCTATCCGAGAGGCCTGCCGCGGAAGGCCGTGCGAAACGGCGGGTTGTTCGAACGGCACGCCGCCGGACGCGTTGGGCTGTTCATCAAGGCGGTCCGGCCGAAACGGCGGTCTACCCGAAAGGTTGCACTGCCTGGGTATGAAGATTGCACTGCCCGGGTGCGAAGATTGCGCTGCCCGGGTGTGCGTCGAAATGCTGACCGCAATGTTGTGCCGCACTGGGCGTGCGGGGCGCGGCGAACCTGGGCTTGCAAATCGGCTGCCATGCTTCGGTCCCGCGGGAGTCGGCCGGTGGGGTGCCGACATTGTCGGGCGGGCGCATGCTTCCTAGGTGCGGTGCGGTTGCCTGCGGCGGCTCCCGTAGGGTGCGGAAGATGATCCCGGTTCATTGTTGATAAAATCAAAAAATCTCAAAAAAGATAGTTTCATTCGGATTCTTGACGATCGACGTTTGACGCATGCTTTATGTGAACTTCAAGAGTCGTGTCTCTGCTGAATGTGTGTGTTTTTGTTTTGGGTGTGTTTGGCATGGTGGGCGTGGTCATGTTTGGTTGGTTGCGAGGGTGCGAATTTTAGGTCGGCCAGGGCGGCGTTTTCTGTGGGGTTACGCGCCCGAAATGTCATTATGTCATGCATGTGCAAAGGTGGGTTGTGGAAAAAGGGGTGCGCAAGGCGGGTGGGGGTGCTAACGTTAGGTCTTGACGGTGCTGTAGGTCCTTGCGGCGGCGACAGGTTGGGTGTGCATGCACGGCCATATTGGTCCGAGGTCGGGGCTTGCGGGCCGTCGGCGTCGTCCGCGCGAGCGTGCGGGCGAAGTGTTTTTCGACAGACAACTTTCTTTGGATGGGAAGGGTGGTATGCGTGTCTCAATTCCGTCTTGATCGGGACAAGTTCGATCAGCGGCTCGGCCGTCTGGAAAAGGACGGCGAAGCATTCGACAAGGCCCAGAACGAGTTTGCTCTGGGGGCTCAGGCGGCCACAGGAGCAATGGCTTCGGCCCCGGCCCCCGGCGGGCAGAACAGCGCCGGCATCGGCGAGCTTGACCAGTTCTACGCTCCGCTGCACACGACGCTCTTTGCCTCCGAGCGCGAGCTGCAGGCGGTCTCGCGCGGGCAAAAGCACTGCATCGGCCAGCTGCGGGAGGCGGTCGCCTCCTTCGAGGGCGTGAACGAGGCCGAGCGGGCCAAGTACCTGGAGCGTCTGGCGGCATTGGACGGCAAGTTCACCTACCGACGCCCCCAGGAGATGCAGGAGTTCGTTGAGGCCTATGCGCAAGCCCGCAACCTTGTCGACGTCTTTTCGCAGTGGGGAGGCAAGTGATGGGCACGCCGCACGCCGACCGGCTGTACAAGATGGAGTCATGGCGCACGAGCGCCCTGGAGGATTCCCACCGGCATTTGGCGTCCGTCAGCCAGTCCTTGACCCAGATCGCCACGGGCAACCGCGAGGTCGCCGCCGACCTCGGACTCGAATGCGCCACCGCGCGGGCGGCCTGCGCCAGTCTTGACCGGCTGGCCGGGCGGATGCTCACCCAAGCCGATGCGCTCAAACAGATCGTCAAATCCTCCACCGACGTCCTCAACGCAGGAATCGACGCCAGAAACGAAAGCGTCGAAATCCAAGCCAAACTTAAAAGGATCAACAAGTCTTTCGAGAATATGGGTTATTCCGAGCAGGCTAATGGCGGCTCGGCTTTACCGGGTTCTGGCGTGACGGCTGCCGAGATCGAGGCCAAGCGTCAGGCGGCGCATGCGAAGATTGATTTGTTGGCGAAGACGTCGCTGTCCAAGCTCAACGACCGGACTCTGGCGGCCATCGACGGGCTCCCGCCCCACGACCAGGCCTCCGCAGGCCATGCCGACCGGCCTTCGGGCGGAGGGCAGACCGGCCGCGACCATGCGGCAGGGCCACTCGCAGGGTCGCCGACGCGGTCGGCCGCGGCCTGGGGAGCGTCGGTGGACACCTCCCTCGGCAACCCCGGACGCTATGCCGGGCCCCACGACTCCCTAGGCGTCGGTGCTTCAGGCGGCAGTGGCTCTGCGGGCGGTCCGGCTGGTGGGGGTGCCTCGTTGCAAGCCTCGCACTACGCGCCGCCGCCCTCCGCCTCGATCGCATCGTCGGGCTCGTCGGGTTCGCCCACCGGCCTGGTCGGGCATTTGCCTGCTGTGCACAACCCGCTAGCATCGGCCGCGGCGATCACGGGAGGAGCGGGAGTGGCCGGCTACAGGGCCTATCAAGCCGCACGCGCGGCCCGCGCGGTGCAAACGCCCGCCGCGCGCTCCCCTATCGTCCGTGCGGCGGGAGCCGCACCTTCGGCCTCTTCGTCCCTGTCGACACGGGGGATCGTTCGCGGCGCGACCACGGCTGTGCGCTCGCCAACAGCTTCGGGCCGCCCGGCCGCTGCGGTGCGGGGCGGTGCCACCGGGATCGCCCGCCCCGCCTCGACAGCTTCTGGTCGCTCTGCTGGGATCGTTCGTGGAGCGACCACAGCTGTGCGCACCCCGACAGCCTCGACAGCCTCTGGCCGCCCGGCCGGGATCGTTCGCGGCGCGACTACCGCCGTGCGCACCCCGACGACCTCGGCAGCTTCGGCCGGGCAGTCCGGCGGGCGAACCCCGGCCCAGGGCTCAGGGGCTCGTGTGCTGACCGGCGGACGCACCCCAACCGCCAACGGCACTGGCTCCTCCCAAAGAGCCGGCTCGTCTCGCGGGGCAAATGCCTCGCGAGGTGCGGGCTCTTCTTCGCGCGGAGGATTGGCCGCCCGCAGCGCCTCATCGGTCGAACGCACGCCAACCGGGCAAACAGGCCGCGGCGGCGCAACACGAACTGCAGCTCCCGCCAGGGGGCAAACCCCTCCCGGCAGGTTGTCCCAGTTCGGCACGCGTCAGACCGAGGCCGGCAATGCCTCGCGTTCAGGCCCCCGCGGGGCTCGCAGCGGATCGTCCTCGCAGGCCTTGTCCAGCCTGACCGGCAGACCCGACAAAAAGAACAAGCGCCGACGGGACAGTGAAACACCCCCGTCGGTCTCGCCCTACGAGGACGACAAAACCGTGACCTTCCTCGAAGCCGGACGACGCGAAGAAAACAACGACGCCCAACCTCGATAAGACGCAAACGCACAACAAACGGGTGGGTGTGGGAGCCAACCGGCACCCACACCCACCCGTTCCGCGTCGGCCGGGGCCGCGCAGTGTCAGTGCGGCCCCGGCCCCTGACCCCGCGGGGGAAGCCCCTGTTGGACCGCAGGCCCCGTCCCTGGCCCGCACGGCCCAGGAATCCCGCTTGCTGCCCGTTTTTTGCGTCCAGCTATGAAAGCGACAACCGCGACAACGACCACGGCTCCGGTGCCGACGCCGATCCACCCCCACACTGGAAACCCGCCAGAGCCCGAGGACGATGACACCCCAGATCTCCCACCCGAGGAACCGGCAGACTTGTCAACAGAAGTTCCTTGGCCTTTTCGCGCCGTAATAGAAATGCCTCGGCTCATAAAATCGAAACTGTCGACGATGACCTTGTTGCCGCTGATCTCGCCGTCGCTGGCTTTGATGACTTTCCCCGGCATCGTCACTACAATCCGCGTCTGAAAGTTACTGAAAGAACTAGGGTCCTCGTGCAAATCTGGAACAACAAGAGAATACGTGTCTTTATTTTCAGTGAAACGTATCGCTCCGTCAAAGGGTTCGTTTGAAGTCACCCTGCAGGTCGTGTATCCCCCTGGAGGCGTGACATCTTCTATCTTTGGATTTCTTATAAACTTAACCTGTCCTAGGAACATGACACGAAAGTTTTTGCACGTTTGATGGATTTTGGTCATTTTGCCGTCGGAGTCTTCGAAGGTCAGATTGATTTTCGTGCTCCCGTCGGCTTGGAACTCGACCGTTCCGTCGATCTTGCACCCAGTCAAAAGCAAAGCGACGACGCCGATTAAGCAGACGATGAGACGGGAAAAGCGTCTTCTGAGGACTATCATATTGAATCTCCTCAACTCCAGAAAGGGACAGGCGTTCCAGATCCACGGGCGAGCCTGCTAGCCGACCGTGCAAACAGCAGCCTAACGCCTAGAACTGCCCAGCGAAGGAAGCGTCCAAGAATGAGGGCGAAGTCCCGATCAGTCGTACATTCCGCCAGATGTGCCGATTTATGCAAGAGTTTCGGGCCGTTTCAATCCATGGGAGCTGCCTCGTCCTCTGCCGAAAACGCTCTGGCCGAGCCGTTTCTATGCCGCTCTGACACGGCGAAACCTCGCCCCGGCAAAGCCACGCGGGACACTCCCGTACCGGCCGGCCGCGATACGCGCTGTCTGGATCGCCCGCCACACTGTCCACACTGCTCATTCTGCGACCTCCACCCCTGACAATCTACAAGAAAACAACTACCGCTAAATTAAGCAGCTTAATACCACCCAGTGTCCACAACACAGGGGTGACAAGACTTTTATCCATCGGGGGATTCGGTTGCCAGACCGGTGTCCAGGACGAGACGTAAAGTCCTTGACGGAACGCGGCATTCTCGAATCCAGAAAAAGGGGGGGCACGCAATCACGGCCGAGTAACAGAAACAGGGCCCAGCGGGTCTCCTTATGCGCGCCCTGTACGGTTGTGTCTCCTATTGGTGCGGGACGGCGGCCCACCCGGAAGCCCCGGCTGCTGCACGTCTTTTGCGTCCGGCTATGAAAGCGACAACCGCCACAACAACCATGGCCCCGGCACCGACGCCGACCCACCCCCACACAGGAAACCCGCCAGAGCCCGAAGACGACACCCCAGACCTCCTGCCCGAAGAACCGGCAGACTTGTCGGCAGAAGTGCCTTGCCCTTTTTGCGCTGTAATAGAAATGCCCCGGCTAGTAAAGTCGAAGTTGTCCACGATCACTTTGTTCCCACTAATCTTACCTTTGCTGGCTTTGGTGACCTTTCCTGGCATAGTCAGTATAATCCGTGTCTGAAAGTCACTGTAATCGTCGTTGTCATGTCTATCTGGAAGGACAAATGAGTAGCTGTTTTTGTTCTCCTTAAAGCGGACGGGACCGATAAAAGTATCGTTTGATGTTACTCTACATTTAGTGTGTCCGCCTGGAGGTGTAATATTCTCGATTTTTGCTTTTTTGCTTAGTTTTACGTGCCCTAGGAACATAACGCGAAAGTCTTCGCATGTCTGGTCAATCTTGGTCATTTGGCCGTCAGAGTCTTCGAAAACCAAATCGATCTTTGCCCTTCCGTCGGCTTGGAATTCGACCGTTCCGTCGATCTTGCATCCGGTCAAAAGGAAAGCGACGACGCCGATCAAGCAGACAACGAGACGGGAAAAGCGTCTTCTGAGGACGGCCATATAGAATCTCCTCAACTCCAGAAAGAACAGGCGTTCCAGATCCACGGACGAGCCTGAAAACCGACCGTGTAAACACCAGCCTAACTCCCTGGGACCGTCTGTCGGAGGAATTGTCCAAGAATGGGGGTAAAATTCCCTGGTCGGGGCCAGAGCTAGACTGCCACGGCGTGGATCAGCCACGTCGCCACGAAACCGACCAAGCCCGCAGCTGGGAAGGTCAGCACCCAGGCGGTGACGATGTTGCCGGCTATGCCCCAGCGGACGGCCGAACGCCGCTTCGTCGCGCCCACGCCCATGATCGAGGCGGTGACGGTGTGCGTCGTCGAGATGGGCGCATGCCAGAGAAACGCGGTGGTGTAGAGAACGCTGGCGGAAACCGACTCGGCGACGAACCCTCGCGCGGGGTCGAGGTCGATGATCTTCGACCCCAGAGTCTTCATGATGCGCATTCCCCCCGAGTACGTGCCGAGGGAAATCGCGGCCGCCGCTGAAAGAATGACCCACAGGGGAATGTCTGCGTTGGTGGACGTGTGGTAGCCGCCCGCGGTCAGAGCGATGACGATGACGCCCATCGTCTTCTGCGCGTCCTGGAGGCCGTGGCCCAACGCGATGGCCGCGGAGGAAAAGCGCTGGGCGTAGCGGAATCCGCGCATGGTTTTCCGGTAGGCGGCCTTGGCCATCGCCATCAGCAACAGCTTCATCAGCACGTAGGCGATTGTGAAGCCGACGAGGGGGGAGACGATCATCGGGATGATGACCTTGTCGAAGATGACGCTCCAGTGAACCGCGAAAGACACGGCCAAGCCCGCCCCGGCGAGGGAGCCGATGAGCGCGTGGGAGGACGACGACGGCAGGCCGAACCACCACGTGACGAGGTTCCATGCGATGGCGCCTATGAGGGAGCCCAGCACCAAGACGAGCCCGACCTTTCCGGCGTCGGGCGAAATCTCGACGATTCCGTCCCCGATCGTCTTCGCCACTTCCTGGCCCAGAAGCGCTCCGACGAAGTTCATGACCGCGGCCATTTCGAGCGCCCGCCTGGGAGTCAGGGCGCGCGTGGCGACGGCGGTGGCTATCGCGTTGGCGGCGTCGTGGAAGCCGTTGGTGAAGTCAAAGATCAGGGCGACCACAACGATGACTGAAACTAAAGCGAGGGTGCCCTCCATGCGTCAGGACTCCTTTATGGCGATCGACTCCACCGTCGATGAGAGGTCTTCGAAGGCGTCCAAGGCGCCCTCGAGGGCGTCGAGAACGGCCTTGATCTTGAGCACTTCGAGGGCGTCGGTCCCGCCGTTGAAAAGCTCGGCGATCATCGACCGATAGAGCTTGTCGCCCTGGTTCTCGATTTCGTTGAGAGTCACCCAGTATTCGCGGATGTTCTCGTTGATTGAGGCGAGATTGCCGATGTGGCTCTGGGTCAGCTGCGCGCATTTCTGGAGCAGCTCAACCTGCGTTTTCGCGCCGTCGGGAAGCGTCAGCGGCTTGTAGAGAACGATGTTGTCTCCTGCTTCGTCAATGAGGTCGACGACGTCGTCCAGATCGTCTGCAAGCGAATACAAATCCTCCCTGTCAAAAGGGAGGACGAACGATTGGTTGATGAGCTTCAAGACCGAGTGGCACGCTTCGTCGGCGCCTTGCTCGGCTTCATGCAGTTTCTGCTGCAGCGTCGACCGGTCCGCCGGAGACGCGTTGATGACGTCCGAGAGCCTGTCGGCGGCCGTCACAAGGAAAGAAGCTTGAGTCGCGAGCAGCTGAAACAGCGTGTCGGTCTTCTTGAACTTTGGGGACACTGGGATCTCCTGAATTCGCCTGTGCCGCATTCGTATGGACGCGGTCCAATGTTCAGAATAAGACACATTGGGGACTGGTGACTAATGCGGCCGGACAATGCGGTGGGAAGGGCTGGGGTGTTTGAGAGTCTTATGCTTGGCAAGTCGGAAAAGTTCTATGTGCAGGGCCTGTGCCCCGCGCGTCGCGACGCGGGAGACGCCCCGTCAATCGGATGCTGCACCGTCTCGGATGCCTCCGTCGTCAATCGCAGAAAGATCCAATTAAGAGAGGGCCGCATAGAAGCGGCCCTCTCCATGAAGGACACCGGACCTGAGAGCGCCAGTCGGCGCGAAGGCCGCTCGCAGCGGCAATAGTTGGAGCCCGGGGCTTTCGCGATCCGATGTCTGAAATGAGCATAACACGGCCATGTAGGGTGTGTCACGTTCTTGCGCGCGGGCCGGACGCGGGCTGCCCGTGCGCTTTCGGCGGCCGGGGCGGGATGCGAGCCTGCCTCCCGGGGAACCTGCGCGACTCCCGGGGCGCGGTTTCGGCCGCCGGGCGCGCGGTTCCACGTTGCGCGCCTTAACGTGCAAGAATTCGAAGTATGAGCGATTCGAGCAATCCCGACGAACCGACTGTGACGTCGAGCCCCTATGCCGCGGCTGAGCGCGCCAAGAAGGCTCGGATCGCGGGAGACGGCGCGTCGGCCGTTTCCCGGGAGCGGGAAGGCGGCGCATCGTCGAAGCTCCCGTCGATCTCCTTCACGCCCAAGGCGGCGGCGCTCGTGACTTCCTTTTGTGCGGCCGTGGCGCTGGGCGCCGCAGGAATAGTCGCCGCCTTTGTCTACGAGAAAGGGCCGTGCGCCGCCCAATGCCCCGACGGGAACTGCGGGACTGTGGACCTTGACGTGTGCAACGGCGACGCTCTCGTGGCGCCGTCGGCGATCCCGGGCGTCGTCGTCATGTTGGGTTTGGCGGCCGTCGTCGTCGGCGGGTGGCCCGAAGCGGCCCGGATTCGCAACCCGAGGCTCGCCCGCGGAGTCCTTTCGCTCGTCGCAGCAGCCTCCGCGCTCGCGGCGTCGGCCGGGTACGAGAGCCTCGCCTTCGTCGCCGCCGGCTCCATTTTCCTCTGTTTCATGGCGGAAATGCTTCGAAAGGACGGCCGCGAGAACCTGTTGGGGAGCGTTTCGGCGACCTTCCTCGGTGCGATCCTGATCGTCGCCTCCGGCTTTTGGCCCCTGTTGTTGCGCAACTACGAAGCGGGGGCGGTGGTCCTTGCGGGCATGTGCCTGCTGATCGGCGGGCTCGGCCGATACGCCTCCGCATCCGATGCGTCGAGCAGTCCCGCCAGGCTCATCGCCCGCAGCTTCTTGTACTCCTTCGCGGGCGGCGCGATCTATCTGTACGTCACCGGCCTCGGCTTTGAAACTCGGTCCCTCGCCTGGCTGGCCGCGATGGCCCTCGCCTTCGGCGCGACCTCCGGACTGGCCGACGGCGCAGCCCGAAGCCGCGTCGCATCGACGAAGGCGGGCGCCGCCGCCCTCGCCGTCGTCCCGCATTGCGCTCTTGGCGTCATCGTCTATGCCCTCAGCTTCGCCGTCTCGTAACCTGGAGCCATGGTGTTCAGCATCCCGGAGGGCCTCGCGCCCGAAACGTATCCCATGGCTTGGATTGTCGGCTCATGGAAAGGCGCGGGCGTCCTCGAGTACGAGGGCATTGAGGCTTCGGCTTGCCTCCACGAGCTGACGGTCGACAACGACGACGGCGGCCCCTACCTGCGCATCGAATCCCAGGTGTGGCTCGCGCGAGAGGAAGCCGGCGCGGTCGACAGGGAGGAACGGGGGTTGTCCGCTTACTCCCGCCTCACAAAAGACACGCTGTGGACGCGCTCGTCCGGGTTCGTGCGCGCGGCTCCGGGAGCGGAAAAGCACGACGGCGCAACGGTGCTCGAAGCCGTGAGCGCCAACCCCGCCGGGCACGCGATCACGTGGGCCGGCCTCATCGACGGCCCGCGCCTCCAGTTCGCGGCGGACGCGATAGCCGCAGTCCCCACGGCCGCGGCTTTCGAGGGCGCGAAGATCGTCGCGGGCCTCGTGCAGTCAGACCTGTTCTATGCCTACGACATCGCTGCCTTCGGGCACGAGATGCGGACGTATATCGCCGGCCGGCTCTCCCGAGACGAGGGCTGATGGGCGAGCTCGAAAAGGCCTTCTTCTCGGATTTTGAAGGCGCGGCCCTCGGGGCCTTCAAAGGCGCCGTCTTCCCCGAAGACATACGCAATCCTTCGGGCGGCGGAGCCGCTGGCGGCGAAAGCGCGGCGGGCGGCGCCGACGGCGCTTTAGACGAAGGCGTCGTGGACCGCCGGGACGCCTCGGCCGGCGCTGCAAACGACGGCGTTGCGGGCGTCGACGCACACGTGCCCGCCCACTACGGCGACCCCGCGGGGGAGTGGCGCGCGTTGGAAGAAGGGCGCGGATTCACGGTTGTGGGGCTCGACGTCGTCGCCGTGCGCGGAGCCGACAGGCGCCGCTGGCTGCACTCGCTGCTGAGCCAGGCGCTCGCGGACATCGCTCCCGGCGCCTCGACCGAGGCACTTCTCTTCAGCCCGTCCGGGCACATCGAGAACGGCGCTTTCGTCTACGACGACGGCGACGCCGTTTGGCTTTTGTGCGACCGGGGCAACGGTCGGCGATGGGCGGACTTCCTGAACTCCATGGCCTTTACGATGCGCGTGGAAGTGAGTCTGCGCGAGGATCTGCTGACGGTCGGAGCCTTCGTTCCCGCTGGCGCATCTCGGCGAGCGGAAGCGGCGGGATCGCCCTCGGAGGGCGCTGACCCGGGGGCGGATAGGGCCGACCGGGGGGCGGATGGGACTGTCTCGCCGTCGGAAAGTTCTAGCCTGGGAATGGACGGCGCCGGTTCAAGGCCAGAAGGCACTGGCTTGCTTTCGGGGGGAGCCGCTGCGGCCGCGCTCGAAGAAACGGCCCTTTTCGTGTGGCGCGATCCGTGGCCCGGAGTGAGCGAGGGGGGAGCGACCTACACCCTCCGCGGCATCGAACACCCGGCTCGCGGCTGGCGTCGAGTGATCGGCGTCGTCGAAGCCGACAAAAGCGGGAAGCTCCTGGCCGCGCTGGAACGCTTCGGCGCGGCGCCCGCCGGAATGCTGGCCTGGGAGGCCGCTCGAGTCGCAGGATGGAGGCCGCGCGTCGCCCGCGAGGCGGACGAACGGGCTCTGCCGCATGAACTCGACTGGCTGCGCACCGCCGTCCATTTGAACAAGGGGTGTTACCGCGGCCAGGAGACGGTTGCCAAGCTGGTGAACCTCGGCAGGCCTCCTCGCAGGCTCGTCGAGCTGTTCCTCGAAGGGCCGGTTGACGAGCTTCCCCGGACGGGGGACCCCGTGACAAGCGGCGGACGGAAAGTCGGCGTGGTCACCAGCGCCGTTCGGCACCCGGAGGACGGCCCCGTCGCCTTGGCTCTCGTCCGACGGGCGCTCGATCCCGAGGCCGTGCTCGACGTCGGACGTTTCCGCGCCGGGCAGACGGCGATAGTCGATCCCGAGGGCAAGTCGAGCGCGTCTCCCGCGGAACGCCCGGGGGCGGAGTTCCGGCGGGCAAGGCTGGGAGCCGAGGCGCGCCCGGCGGAATCGGGCGACGAGCGCCGTCGGGTCGAATCGGAGGCCGAGCCGGGCCGCACGAGAAAGGATATGGAGCCACTATGAGTCTGCTGGAAAACGCATTGGCGACGAGTCTGCCGGACGATGCGCCCACAACCCTCGCGCAACGGCTGTTTGCCGACGGCCCCGATGTGCTGGCCTTTTCGCTCAGGAGCATTGGATACGAGATCCGGCAGACCGTGTGGCTCGTCATCGTCGCGTTCGTCGCCTGCGTGCTCCTCATGTGCCTGGCGCGCCCCGCCGCGGACTTCACGACGACCCGCCCGAAGAAGTTCTGGCTCGTCGCGTTGGGGGCAAGCCTGCTCGTTTTCGTCTGGCCCTACGTCATGCCGCTGTATCTCCCCCTCCACGGGATCTTGCAATGGGTGGCGCTTATCCTCGCCATTTACTACGTGGGCCCAGAACGACGTCGAATGGGCAAAGGCGGCGGATGGCGCCGCGGAGAAGGCCGCGGCGATTCGGGCTGGTGATCCCAAGTGGCGGGGAGAATTGGCCGGTGATCCCCAGGGCCGTCGGGAGATTCGGGCGGCGGTCCGGGGCCGTCGAGATTCGAGTTGGCGCCCCTGCGGCAAAGGCTGCGCGCCGGGGGCTGGCTTTGACGCACGTCGGGGAATGGCCCGGGCGCGCGTTGGGGAATAGGATCGGACGCGCGTTGGGGAATAGGATCGGACGCGCGTTGGGAATAGCCCGGACGCGCGGCGAACATGTCTGAGACGGAGGAAATATGAGAGCCGTTGTTCAAAGGGTCAGGCGCGCGCAGGTGCGGGTTGCCGGCGACGTCGTCGGGGAGGTCGGCGAGGGGCTGTGCGTCCTGCTGGGCGTCACGCACGGGGACGGCAAGCCGCAGATTGAGAAAACGGCGCGGAAGATCGCCCAGCTTCGCGTGCTGCGCGGGGCCGACGGAGACGACGACGCGCGCCGGTCCGCGCAAGAGGCCGGGGCGTCCGTGCTCCTCGTTTCGCAGTTCACCCTGTATGCGGATGTGCGCAAGGGGAGAAGCCCGGGATGGTCCCACGCCGCTCCGGGCGACGTCGCCGAACCGGTCGTCGCGGCTGTCGCCGAGGAACTGCGCAAGGCTTACGGGCTGCACGTCGAAACGGGGAAGTTCGGCGCGATGATGGACGTGGAGCTCGTCAACGACGGCCCGTTCACTCTGCTGATCGAAGCCTGACTTCGCCGGAGTCTGACAGAGCAGCCTGACTTCGTCGAAATCTTTATGCCGCGGCGAGGGGGTTCTCTTCCAACGCAGGCATCCCGTCGGACTCGGCAAAGTCCCGCCCGGCGTCGGCAAAGTCTCACCCGGCGTCGGCAAATCCCGCTTCTTGGCGCAAGATCCCGGAGCCGCGCCGGCCCGCACTCACGCCTGTGGCGAACAGTAGTAAAAAAGCGGGAAAACGTCGATAGAGTTGGGTGAAACCACCATGAGCGTGCCCGGACGCCAACGCGTCCGAGCCGTGCCGGGCCCGCACCACCCGCGGCCTCGGCGGTGCAATTCACGACAAGGAGAGTCAATGTTCGAACGGTTTACAGACCGTGCTCGCCGGGTCATTGTGCTTGCGCAAGACGAGGCCAGAAACCTCAAGCACAACTACCTCGGCACTGAACACTTCCTGCTCGGCCTTATTCGCGAGGGCGAGGGCGTGGCGGCAAAAGCGCTAGAAGCCCTCGACATCACGCTCGACGAGGTCCGGGCTCAGGTCATCGACATCATCGGCGAAGGCCAGGAACCGCCCTCGGGCCACATTCCGTTCACTCCCCGAGCCAAGAAGGTCATCGAGTACGCAATGCGCGAAGGCCTTCAGCTGGGTCACTCCTACATCGGCACCGAGCATCTTCTGCTCGGCTTGACGCGCGAGCCCGACGGCGTGGCCGCACAGGTCCTGACGAAGCTCGGGGCCGACATGACGCGCGTGCGCTCGCAGGTCAATCAGCTCATCTCGGGCTTCCAGGGCAAGGAGCCCGTCGGCGTAGGCGGAGGCGCCCGCGAGGGGACGAAGGCCGGCTCGACGGTCCTCGACCAATACGGACGCAACCTCACACAGTCCGCTCGCGACCACAAGCTCGACCCTGTCATCGGACGCCATATGGAGACCGAGCGCGTCATGCAGGTGCTCTCCCGGCGCACGAAGAACAATCCCGTGCTGATCGGCGAGCCCGGCGTCGGCAAGACCGCCGTCGTCGAAGGGCTCGCGCAGGCCATCGCCTCCGGCGACGTGCCGGAGACGCTGAAAGACAAGCAGCTGTACTCCCTCGACATGGGGTCGCTCGTCGCGGGCTCGCGCTACCGCGGCGATTTCGAAGACCGCATGAAGAAGATCCTCAAGGAGATCAACACGCGGGGCGACATCGTGCTCTTCATCGACGAGATCCACTCGCTCGTCGGCGCGGGCGCAGCCGAAGGCGCCCTGGATGCGGCGTCGTTGCTCAAGCCCATGATGGCCCGCGGCGAACTGCAGGTCATCGGCGCCACGACGCTCGACGAGTACCGCAAGCACATCGAGAAGGACGCCGCTTTGGAGAGGCGTTTCCAGCCGATCCAGGTGGAGCAGCCGACGGTCGCCCAGACGGTGGAGATCCTCAAGGGCCTTCGGGACCGGTACGAATCCTTCCACCGCGTGACCATCACCGACGACGCGATCGAGACGGCGGCGTCCCTGGCCGACCGCTACGTCAACGACCGCTTCCTTCCGGACAAGGCGATCGACCTGATCGACGAAGCCGGCGCGCGCCTCGCGATTCGCAAGATGACCGCCCCGCCGGAGCTGCGCGAGATCGACGAGCGGATCGCCTCTGTGCGCCGCGAAAAAGAAGCGGCGATCGACGGGCAGGACTTTGAGAAGGCCGCCTCGCTCCGCGACGAGGAGCAGCGGCTCGGCGAAAAGCGGGCCGAGCGCGAGCAGGCGTGGAAGGACGGCGACATGGACATCGTCTCCGTCGTCGACGAAGACCTCGTCACCGAGGTTCTCTCCATGGCCACAGGCATCCCCGTCTTCAAGCTCTCCGAGGCGGAATCCGCCAAGCTTCTGCGCATGGAGGAGGAGCTGCACAAGAGGGTCATCGGCCAGAACGAGGCCGTGGTCGCGCTCTCGCAGGCGATCCGCCGCACGCGCGCGGGCCTCAAGGATCCCAACCGCCCCGGCGGCTCGTTTATCTTCGCCGGCCCGACGGGCGTCGGCAAGACCGAGCTGGCGAAGGCCCTCGCCGAGTTCCTCTTCGGCGACGAGTCCGCGCTCATCACGCTCGACATGTCCGAATACTCCGAGAAGCACGCCGTTTCGCGGCTCTTCGGCGCCCCTCCGGGATACGTCGGATACGACGAGGGCGGCCAGCTGACCGAGAAGGTCCGCCGCAAGCCGTTCTCGGTGGTT
>ERZ772968.23-NODE-23-length-62933-cov-8.133846_pt1 | contig 62933 bp, 48 predicted proteins | sample MGYA00580674_ERZ772968 | MGnify/ENA primary metagenome ERZ772968 (study PRJEB29015, sample SAMEA2737940) | human oral metagenome | biome: human oral; feature: human-associated habitat; material: dental | place: China | collected 2138 ...
GCTGACGTCGTCCGTCCCGTCCGCAACCTGCCGCGCCGCGTACACGCATACCCGCTAATACTACGCCATCGAGACGGAGAAGCAATGCATCGGTTCAAAGAAGCCTGTGCGATTCGGGTGGAGCGCTGCGACGGCCCACGCCCAGCAATCGTCGTCGCTATTGAAAGTTCCAACGCTCGCCACGGAAGGGCTACGGCACGTACTATATCGAGTGGATTGCAAGTTTGGGGCGGGTCTGACCATCACCGTCCCGTAGTGTTGAGGAGACAACCATGGGCTTTTTCGAAAACGACGGCGCAGCGCCACCTACCGGCTCATTAGCACCACTTTCCCAGGAACGCATCATCGCTGCCCTAGAACGCGAGGGAATTAGCTACACATTCGACTCGAACGACGATTTGGCAGTCGGCTTGGAACACGGAGGATTCTTCTTCTTCATCGGCGGGCAGTTCAACGAGTATCTGCGTATCCTGGGCCGTTGGTATGCCTTTTTGCCAACCGATATGCTTGGGGAGGCTATCCAGGCCTGCAACGAATGGAATACGCAAACAATTTGGCCAAAAACCTACGCGGTGGCCAATGACGTCAACGAAGTAGTCATTCTCTCTGAACATTCCGTAGATTACGAACACGGCGTGAGCGACTTGCAGATCACCCAGCACCTAGCGTGCGCGATCACCACCAGCATGCAATTCTTCGAATACCTCAACGAGTCCTTCCCCGACGAATGGGCCGCCTATCAGGCACAAATCGAAGCCCAGGAGCTTGCGGTGGCGGAAGCTCAGGCAGTCGCGGAAGCGGAGGTTGAGGCTCGATACAATCTCGACCCCGGCTCGGTGAACTCGGCTACCGTAGTTCACGGCGATCAAACAGCTCCCGACTCGCTTGTCCAGCCCAGAGCGCCGCACCAGACCGGTATTCTTCCGCAGGCGGAGCCCACGCCTGCACAATCCGCATCCGCAGAGCATTCGCCCAAGCGAGACAATAAAGACCGGGCACAAGAAGAGGATGCCTGACCGATTCCAGGTCGACCTGGCGGGAATGGTTGACCTTCTGTCCAGACATCTCTATTCGGGACCGCAAGTATACATTCGCGAACTCGTGCAAAACGGCGTCGACGCCATGACGGCACGAGCCGAAATAGAGCCGCTCGCTCCCCAGCGCATGCGCATGCGCGCGAAGGTCGATTCCGAAGGCACCTCGACATTGGAGGTTTCCGATTCAGGCATAGGCCTGACTTGGGACGAGGCTCACGAACTGCTCGCGACGATCGGCCGATCGTCGAAACGCGACGTGGACATAAAGCGCACCGAGTTCATCGGGCAGTTCGGGATCGGACTGCTCGCAGCCTTCATGGTCGCGGACCGAGTAGACGTCTGGTCGAGGTCAGGAAAGCCGGACGTGACAGACGGGCGCACAACCGCCATCCATTGGGTGGGCTACGCCGACGGGACATTCGAGATCGAAGAAGATTCGGATTCGGATCGCGAGGTGGGAACCACTGTGACTCTCACGGCGCGGGCGGGCTGCGAGCATTGGCTCGATCACGCAACAGTGTTGCAGTTGGCAACCGAGTATGCCTCACTCCTCCCCTACGACATCGCGATCGAGGACCCCTTCGACGGAGAGGAAAGATGGCACACGATCACCTCCCCCGACCTTCCATGGCGTCGCTTCTACGATTCCGCTGCCGCTCGTCGCAAAGCTCTGGATTCCTACTGCGAGGAGACCTTCGGATGGCATCCCCTCGGCCATGTCGATTTCGAACTTCCGATCGTCGGTTTGACCGGCGTGGCTTTCATCTTGCCCCAGGCAGTCTCTCCGGGTTCGGGCCAGCATCGCGTCTACATCAAGCGCATGCTGCTCGGCTCGCGAGTCGACCGAATACTCCCGGACTGGGCCTTCTTCGTCCGGGCCGTCATCAACGTCGATTCACTGTCTCCCACGGCATCGCGCGAGCAGCTGCACGAAGACGAACTTTTGTGGGAAGTCCGCGAAGCTCTCGGCGCAAGATTGAAGCAGTGGCTGGTCGATTCGCTTTCTGACGGGAGTGAACAGGCAGCTCAGTTTCTTTCCATCCACCATCTCGCACTTCGGGCGGTGGCTCTGACCGATCCTGAAATCCTCGAGCTAGTGAGCAAGGTTTTGCTCTATGAGACCACTGACGGGCCGCAGACGCTAGAGGAAGCACGAGAAAACGGCGAACTAGTTTATACGGTGACGCTCGAAGCCTACAGGCGCGTGGCAACGGTGGCTCGTTCGCAGGGACTGACGGTGGTCAATGCGGGATACGTCTACGACGCCGAAATCGTCGCCAAGCTCGGCAAGCAAGGCTGGAAGGTACGCGAGCTGACGAACGACGACGTCGTGCAAGTGCTCGCGCTCCCCGACGCCGATCGAGCCTGGCAATTAGCCCCTGCCCTTCAACGCGGGCAGGACGTACTGGCCGAAGAGGATTGCTCGGTCATCTTACGTCGATTCGCACCCGAAACGGTGCCGGCGATGATACTGCGCGACGCTCGAAGCGAGAGGCGCAGGGCACTGCGAATAGAGAGAGAAGAATCCCCGGGGCTGTGGGGCGGCATGCTGGACTCACTCGATTCAGCCGGGCCCGAAAGGACGCGAACCCTCGTTCTCAACGACAATTCGCCAATCGTACGTCAACTTATGGAGGCGGCCGACTCCCACGTCTTCGACGCGGGCCTGAAATCGCTCTATCTTTCCGCTCTCATGTTGGCCGGCGAAGGATTGAATCCCCGCGATGCGCGTTCGCTGGGCGATTGTCTGAGTTCCCTTCTCGACGCTGCCCTGCCCAACGGGCACGTACCCGGCAAGCACATGCCCGGCAAGCACATCTCACAAGAAGAGAGCGATTCATGACGTCGTCTGGCAATCTCGCCCATGAGCTTCAGCGCATTCGAAACATGCCTTACGGGAGCGCGCGGGTTGCCGCCGCGGAGGCGGTCGTTCGAAAGGTTGAGGACGAGGGCGCCTTGGCAGAGCAGCTTCTCCCGGCAGCGCTTCTCGACTTAGTCGAAGCGTACGCCTTCACCGACGATGGCCCGAGCACCTTCGTTGCCTTCGCGAAAGCTTTGCGCGTATACGATTCTCGGCCGGAACTGTTCGACGAGGTGGACGAACACAATCTCTACTGGGAGTTCAAATGGGTGGCCGGCGACATAGTCGAATACCCGAATATCACTCGCACCCAGGTTGAGGCTCTCCTCGAAGATATGGAGAGGCGATATCGTTTGGCTGGACGAGGCGAAGGGCCCGTTGCCATGGCGCGTTTCAGATGGGCATGGCTCAGCGGCGCATCCGACATCGAGGAGTTGAGGGCTCGATGGCTCGCGGCCGAACCGTCGAAAGGCGACGATTGCAGAGCCTGCCTGGTTGGCCAGCAAGTGAACTTCCTTACCGACGTCGGCGCTTGGGAAAACGCAGTGGATCTGGCGCAAACCCAACAGTGGGAATGCAATCAAGAGCCCGAACAGACTAATCATGCGATGGCCCTCAGCGCATACATGATGGGCGATGTCGAGCTGGCTCTCAAGGCGCATAGGAAAGCTCTCGCCTTGGCGGGTGACGAAGGCATTACAGGTTTCGTCAGCAAAGGCCGCGTATTCGAACTTCTCGCCAGAAGCGGTAACTTTGACAGAGCGCTGCGAGGGTTGCTCCTTTCCGATCTCCGCGACGCCAACCATGATCAGCCTCCTCTGGTTAGGCTGCGTTTTCTTTTAGGCCTCCTCAGGGGAGTCTCGGCGCATCTCAATGTTGAAGAAGGCTCCCAAGAAGCGCAAGAACTCCAGTCATATGCGCTGAAGGAATGCCGGGGGCTTGCAGCTCAATTCGATGAGCGCAACGGCAACGATTTCTATGCTGATCAAGTCGATGCGGCTTTGACGGCGGCCACGGGACCGGTCCTTTACCTCGACACCTGCGCACGTGCTGCGCTGGCCGGGCATGATCTCGACGGTGTGCAGTCAAACATCTCGGCAGCAAGTGAAACGAGCATCCCGACGGCAAGTGAAACGAGCATCTCGGCAGCGAACGAGACGACGACCAATGTGCGCGCTAAGGCCGAGTTGGCCCTTGCGGAGCGCGACTACCTCAAAGCAGCCGAGCTTTTCAATGATCTCGCAACCGACTACGAGCAATCAGGGTCACTGGGCGATGCGGGCCTCGCTTATGCGGAAGCCGGGCAGTGCCTGGCCTCCATCGGCGAGGATATCTCTCACGAACTTTTCGCGAAAGCCGTTCCCTTGCTCAGAGCAGGCAATGTAGAGTTAAACGTCATCTCGACGATACTCTCTGCGTGGGTGCATGCAGCCACCCGTGCCGGAGAGCTTGACACATTGATCGCGGCCTCTCGCGAGCTTCTGAACGAAACCGAGAAAAAAGAGCACGCCTCTCACTCTCTTTTCACATGCGCATCGCTTCGCCACACATTGGCGCTAGCTCTCATGGAGCAAGGGGCCCTAGATGAGGCGGCAGTCCAAGCCTTGACGGCTGGCAAAGCTTTTGGCGAACACGCCTTTTTCTCCGAGGCTGCACATGCTTTTTGGCTAGCCGGAAAAGTCACCGTCCTTCTGGGAAGAACGGAGGAGGCAATCTGGGCTCTCGAATCGGCTTTCGAGGGTTTCACAGCCGCGGGAAAACGCAAAGAGAAGGTTGACGTCGCCAGCGAGCTCATTGATCTATTCAAGGCCTCAGGTCTCCCTGAAAGAGCGGCAAAGGTAGCGGAATCACTATGAGTGACACAAGGCGCACTAGCCGCGCGACATGCGTATTGTGTCCCATATCTTCTCACTCCTATCACTGCATCTTCTGCTGAAGTGAGGATTTCTCCGCTTGTTGAAAGAACTATCCGGGAAAGAGTCGAATCGCATAGGAACCTAGATAATTGAGTGGCTGACGGGGGCGCGCCATCGCCGGTTTCACGGCATGGACAACATTTTGGCCTTCACCGCGATCGCGGCATGCCCCGACTTCGCGCCCCAACTGTCCAATGCTTCCATTTCTGGTGTCCAACGCTTCCATTTCTGGTAAAAAATTCACTCGACGTTCTTTGAGCAACCGTCGACGCGCTTCGGGCGGCGGTCAACGGCATCCAGGGATGGCCTGTCCAACAACAGCTCACTCCGACTATAAGGTTCCTTGAGCTCTTGCAGCCTTCCTCCCGCTGGCATACTCCATCCCGACAAGAGTTGCCAGCAGAACGTGCACCGATAGATGCGATCACATTTTTTGTTCGATACTTTTTCACTATTATCGCTGCCATGGCGGATGTTCCAGAAAAGTCATCCACAAAAATCGCCACCGCTTCTATAAGCTGTGAACGGCAATACCGGTCCACGGAAAGTCCTGTGCGTCGTCACACGTCGCCAGGGATTCGTTCCGCTCCCATCGGAACCCGTCCCACAGGAACGGCGTCGTTTGAACGGTTTCGAAATCCGATCGGAGTAGCCCACGGGCGACGGCGTCCAGTAGCGATCCGTCCGACGCAGGCCATGCTTATCGATAATGCGCTTCCTTAACGAAACCGCTTCTGAAGAATGTCTTACGCATGCAATACTGTCATGACGCGTCTGCCCCTTGACGCGCAAGTACGACAGCTTAATGAGTGAACGTGGCAAGACAACGATCTGGTGAACGAACGGCATACGTCCTGACACCGATTGCAGGCTCAAGCTTCCGTCGGGGTAGCGGGACTTGAACCCACGGCCTCCCGCTCCCAAAGCGGGCGCGCTACCAACTGCGCCATACCCCGGCGCCCTGCCGGACTCGCCCCATCTTAATGCAACGAAAGCCGCCGCGCATGCGCGCGAAGCCGAAGGCGCGCCGACGCGGCAGAACCCGCGCGCCCGCCGCACGCGTGAAAAGACCGCTGCAATTTTCGATCGACGAGGCAGACGCGAACAACGCCCCGCGCACGCGCGAAAAGACTGCCCCGACGGCACGACGCACGCCACACTTCCATGCGTGGCACTGCCCCGCACAACCTGCTATCCTCATTGAGCACGCGAGTGTAGCTCAATGGTAGAGCCCCTGCCTTCCAAGCAGGCTACGCGGGTTCGATTCCCGTCACTCGCTCCATTTCCTCGCCGCCTTCGATTTAGATCCCGCCGCGTGCCCGCTCTGTCGCCTTAACAATCCAGCTTGCCAGCCCGCTTGCCGGCCAAACGCGGAATAAGTCTTCATGGTGCGAGAACAGACCTTCGAGACGCAGCTAGCAGAGTGCCCGCATAAATCAACCGATGCTCCCCACCGTCTGGTGCAACGACGCCGAGGCGGCCCAGTTCTACGCCGACGCCTTCCGCGGTGCCTTCGTAGTCGAGCAGGCCTTCCTGGTCGGGCAGGCGCCCGGGCTCACGGCCGCAGTCGCCGTCCACGGCTTCCGGCTCTCGAGCTTCTCGGACAGGGCGCTGCGACAATCACTCACATCGGATTGGCTCACTGCCTCCGTGGATTGACTCATCGCCCCCATCGGATTCACTCCTTCGAAATTGGTTCGGCAGACCCGTCAATCGGCCTGCTCATGCCGTACAAAATGGCCTCGATGAGGGAGTGCAGAACCGTCGAATCCTCAGATTCCGTGCAGCGCATGAAGTCGTATGAGACGCCGTCGAGGAACGCCGAGACGAGCGCGCTCGACACCCTGTCGATGTCCGTCGTCGGCTCGCGGCCGATCTTGGCCAAAACACTCTCGACCAACTTGTACACTTCCCGGTTCAAGCCGATGTGATAGTCCTCGAACTTGCTGTACGTCTTCGGGTGGCGCATCGCGTAGAGATTGAGCTCCGAGGTGAGGATGTACATCGTCCGCCCGTCGGCGCGCATGGCTTCCAGGACCTCCATGAGCCCGTCGACGGAAGGGTCCCAAGACGAATCGATGGTCTCGCGAAAGCGGGTCAGTATGCGGCGCCCATGGGCGAGCACCGCCTCTCCCAGCAGGTCTTCCATCGAGGAGTAATTCGAATAGAAGGCTCCTCGGGTGAAGCCGGCGGCGCGGACGACGTCGTCGATCTTCGCGCCCGCAAATCCCTTCTCGACGAAAACGGAGGTCGCTGCCTCAATGAGGCGCGCACGCGTATTCTCGCGTTTGCGAAGCGGCCTTTCAGCGCCCAAGAGCACATCCCCTTCCGAGCGTTTCCCTCTAAGCTCTGCTTTCCAAGCCCTGCCTCTGTCCAGCTTATCGCTTCGCGCAGTTTCGGGACAGACTAGCGAGCCCAAAGTCGCAGCGCGCGACGTGTCCACGTTCACACAGCGACGGCGAACCCTCGGACCGAGATTCCAGTACACTTTTGTATCGCATTCAGTACATAAATGAATTGAGATTGCGAGACCGCCTATGTCTTCTTCGCTCTATCGGCTCGGGAATTTCTGCGCCGCCCACGCCAAACGCGTTCTGGCCGCCTGGCTGCTCCTCATTGCGTTTCTCGGCGTCGTCGTGGCGCAGACGGGAATCAACCTCTCCAGCAGCTACAAGATCGACGGATTGGAGTCGATCGAGGGCGTCGACGTCCTGTCCGAGCGCCTGCCCCAGGCTTCCGGCGTCAGTGAATCCGTCCTCTTTTCCTCCGACGACGGGATCGAGTCCCACAAGGAGACGATCAAAGCCTTCGTGGACGAGGCGAAGAAGATCGACGGCGTCACGAACGTCTCCGACCCCTTCGCCGCCGCGACCGGCGGCGTCTCCTCCGACGGGAAACACGCGCTGGCGGCCGTCCAGACGGACAAAAGCGCCGGGGACGCCAAAGGCGACGTCGGGCCAAAGGCCGCGGCCATTTCGAAGAAGCTCAATTCGCTCGTCGCACAGGCGCGCGCCGCAGACGCCTCCTTGACAGTCCAACGCAGCGGCGCCGTCGGGCACAAAACGGAAATCGCCCTGTCGGCAACGGAAATCGTCGGCGTGATTATCGCCGCCATCGTCCTTTTCGTCACCTTCGGCTCCCTGCTCGCAGCCGGATCGCCGATCGTCTCCGCGATCATCGGGGTGGGAGCCGGGCTGCTCGGAATCGTCGTCACAGCGGCCTTCGTGGAGGTCAGCTCCGTCACACCGGTGCTCGCCGTCATGATTGGACTGGCCGTCGGCATCGACTACGCGCTGTTCATCATGTCCCGGGCGCGCGAGTACCTGGCCGAAGGAATCGATCCCAGGTCGGCGGCGGGCCGGGCGACGGCCACCGCGGGATCGGCCGTGGTCTTCGCGGGAGGGACCGTCATCGTCGCGCTGTGCGGCCTCGCCGTCACGGGCCTGCAATTCCTGGCGGTCATGGGAGCGGCCTCGGCCGCGGTGGTCGCGGTGGCCGTCCTCGTCGCGGTGACCGCCGTCCCCGCGCTTCTCGGGCTTCTGGGCCGCCGGCTCTCGCCGAAGCCCCGCAAGGAGCGGCGCAGCGGCAGGATTGCCCGCGCGTGGGTGCGGGCCGTCACGCGGCGCCCGGCCGCAACCGTCGCCGTCGTCTTGGGGACTCTGGGAGTCGCGGCGCTTCCCGCGTTGGATCTGGCCACCGCTCTGCCCGACAGCGGGCAGGCGGCCCGGGGAACCGTCGAAAGAGACACATACGACGCGGTGTCCAAGGCCTACGGCGAGGGCTACAACGCGCCGATCGCGGTGCTCGCCGACATCGTGCAGAGCCAGGATCCCGTCGGCCTGGTCAAGACATTGAGCGAGAAGATCGGCAAGCTCGACGGCGTGGAGCGGGTCGCCCTCGCCACGCCTAACCGTGACGGTTCGCTCGCCTTCATCCAGATCGTCCCGACGGGCGGCCAGGAGAGCAAGGCCACAGCCGACCTCGTCAAAGAGATCAGAGGCCTGGCACCCTCCTGGGAGAAGCAGTACGGGATTTCCAACGTCATGGTGACGGGCAAGACGGCGGTCGCCATCGACATTTCGGACAAACTCGGCCAGGCCCTCATTCCTTTCGGGATCATCGTCGTGGGGCTGTCGCTCGCCATCCTCCTGGTCGTCTTCCGCTCAATCGCTGTGCCGCTGACGGCGACCCTCGGGTTCCTTCTCTCCCTTGCCGCGGGCATGGGGGCCGTCGGAGCCGTCTACGGCTACGGGTGGCTCGCGGACGCCCTCAACGTCACGAAAACCGGCCCCGTCATATCCTTCATGCCGATCCTGGTCATCGGCATCCTCTTCGGGCTCGCGATGGACTATCAGGTGTTCCTCGTCTCGCGAATGCGCGAGGAGTGGATCCGCACGGGAGACGCCGGCCTGGCCACCCGGGAGGGCTTCGTGGGATCGGCGAGAGTGGTGACGGCCGCGGCGGTCATCATGACGGGGGTGTTCGCGGCGTTCATCCCGCACGGCTCCGTCGAGATCAAACCGATCGCCATCGCCCTGACGGCGGGGATAGCCGCCGACGCGTTCCTCGTCCGAATGACCTTCATTCCCGCGATCATGGCGCTTTTGGGCAGGAAGGCGTGGTGGATTCCGCGCTGGCTGGACGCCGTCCTTCCGGCGGTCGACGTCGAAGGCGACGGGCTCGCCCGCTCTCTCGAACACGAAGCGTGGGTCGCCGACCACGGCGAGAGCGCAGTGCGCCTCGAAGGCCTCGCCATACTGGACGGCGACGAGCCGCTCGTCGACTCCCTCAGCCTCGCCGTGGGGCCAGGCCAGTTGGCCGTCGTCAGGGGCGAGGACGCCGTGGCGCGGCGGGCGCTCTCCGCCGTCGTCGAGGGAAGGCTGCTGCCGGACGCGGGAATCGCGGTGATCGGCCCCCACACGCTGCCCGACGGGCGCTCGCAAGTCCAGGGCATGACCACCGCCCTGCGCAGCTGGGACGGCCCGGTCTCGGCCAGAGCCTCGGTCGTGACGGTCGACGATCCGGGCAAACGCCGCTGGGGGCGCGTCCGCCAGCTGCTCGACCAGGGGCGGACCGTCCTGGCAACGGGGCCTGCGTCCATGACCGTCCCTCCCGATCTTTGCGTTTCCGCGCAAGCTACGATCCTCCCTCCCTCAAACCGCGTGGACGCCTCTCCGTCTAACCGCGTCGGCGCTGCGATCCGATAAGGAGAAAACCGTGAAAAAAGCACGCTCCCTGTTCTTCAGCCTCGTCCTCATCCTCCCGGCGATCATCGGCCTCCTCGCCTTGGCGAGCACGTCCTCGACCGTCGACGGCGACAATCCCGCCAAGGCCGCCGTCGTCAACCTCGACGAGCCCGCGAAGCTCAGCTCGGGCAAAACCCTGCCGGCAGGCCGCCAGATGATCGCGAGCCTCACGAAGGGCGCGGCGTCGGAGTCCTCCCAGGCGCGCCGCATCGCCTGGGACGTCGTCAGCCCGGAGACCGCGCGGGACGGCCTGAAAAACGGAAAATACGAAGCCGTGGTCACGATACCCAAGGGCTTCTCGCGGCAGGCCGCGGCGGTCCTTGAGAAGGGGCACACGGGCGTCCCCCGGGTCTCGATCGAATCCTCGGGCAACAACCCGGTGACAAGACGCGTTTCGACGGCGGTCACGGAGGCCGCGGCGAAGGACCTGGGCACGAACTTGACTGTCGCCTACATCGACGGGAGCCTCAAGGCGACCAACACGATGAAATCCGGAATAGGCAAGGCTGCCGACAGCGCGAAAAAGCTCGCCGACGGGCAGCACAACGCCGCCCAAGGCAGCCAAGAGCTGGCCGACGGCACGGGAAAGCTCGCCTCCGGCCTCCACACGCTTCAGGGAGGAGCCGGCGAATTGTCGTCGGGCGCCTCAAACCTCGCCGGCGGCGTTTCGACCTACACCTCGAAGGTCGACCAGGCCGCCGCGGGCGCCCAGCAGCTTTCCGCCGGCTCTCAGAGCCTGAGCGCGAACGTCTCCCGGTACACGGCCGGCGTGAACCAGATGTATGCGGCGATCGCCGGAAACGGCCCGCGGAGCCTCGTCGGCGGCGCGGCGCAGGTCTCTGGCGGGCTCCAAAGGCTCAATTCCTTCGTGCAGAACATCGATTTGTCCTCGCTGACGCAAATCGAAGGGAATCTGACCCAGCTTTCTTCGACGATGGGATCCGTTTCGTCCGGCGCCGATCGAACGGTCGCCCTCATCAGGGCGTGCGGCGCAGGGAACGCCCAGGCGTGCGCCGCGGCCGAGCAGGCGACCCTCCAGGTCAAGCAGGCCGCCGCTTCGGTTTCCTCGCGCATCGGGACGGGAGGCTCCGGCTCCCTCGGAATGATCCAGCAGCTCAACGGGCTCAAGGCATCGGTCAGTCAGCTCGCGCAGGGGGCGCAGTCGGTTTCACAGGGCCTCGACCAAGTCGCGGGGGCGATGGGCACGAACCTGGCCGGCGCCAACGGGAACAGCCTCGTCGCGGGCGCAAACCAGGTCGCCGAGGGGAACAAGAATCTGGCCGGAGGCCTGGCGGCCCTTTCCGGCAATTCTTCGACTTTGAACCAGGGAGCGGGCAAAATCGCCGCGGGCGCGTCTGCCGTCAACAAGAACGCCGCCGCGGCCGCCGGCGGAGCCGATCAGCTCGGCCAGGGCGCCGCCCAGCTCAGCGGCGGCGCACAGGAGTTGAACAAGGGGGCGAATTCTCTGCGCAGCGGTCTGAGCGACGCTTATTCGCGCATCCCCGCCGATCCGAACCCTGCGGCTCACGCCCGTGCCCTTTCCAGCCCCGTCGGAGTCGCCTCGTCCGGCGGCGACGTTTCAACGACCACCTCGCTCGCCCCCGGGGCTATCGCCGCGGCCCTGTGGATCGGGTCGCTCATGTCCGTGCTCGCCCTGGGCAAGATGAAGCGGGGCCGCATATTCGAGGCGGCCACGCCGCTCTGGCTGGCGTGGGAGTCGCTGAAGCCATCCCTGATCATGTCCCTTGGCCAGTGCGTCGCGACGGCGGCGGCGATGTGGGCGTGGGACGTCGACGTCGCCGACAAACCCGGGGCCTTCGCCATGATGCTGTTTGCGTCGGTCGCCTTCACGATCGTCAACGACGCGCTCATGGCCGTCTTCGCCCGCCGCGGCGGGGTGATCGCCTCATTGACCCTTTTGGCGGTGCAAATCCTCAGCCTCGACGTCGTCCTCCCCTCCGCGAGCCACACCGGGTTCTTCGGCGCAGTCAATGGGTCGACGCCTCTGCCGGGGGCGGCTTCGGCCCTTCACGGGCTGATCACAGGCGGACCTTCATCCGCCTCAGCCGCGGCGATCGTCCTCGGCGTGTGGGCCGCGGCGGCCTTCGGACTCTCGGTTGTGGGCGTCAAGAGGCGGCGTGCCACGTCGGTGAGCGCCATCAGGAGGGAGCTGGCCCGGGCCGCGACCGCGTAAGCGAGGTTGGGCGGGCGTCTGCCGCCCGCGACCGCCTAACCCCGCTTCGGCGCCCAAGCCCGTTTGAGCGCCTTGTCCGCGCCGAGCGCGACGGCGAAGGCCATGAGGCCGTTTGGCTCATAGGGGCAGGAGAACAGGCCGCAGTCGATCGCCTTGTCCGTGAGGAATGTCTCCGACTCGGCGGCTGCTCGCGGATTCTTGAGGTCCCAGGCGAGGAGCGCAGCCATGAGCTCGGCCGAGGCGGCGGCGGGCAGGGGTTCTATTCCCAGGCGTCGAAGGCCGCCGTAGGCCGCCCGCAAAGGCCGCGAGACGAGGACGGAGCGGGTCATCGACAGCGGGCCGACGTTGTAAGAGACCGTCCGGCCAGCTTCGCGTTCGACGGTTGCCCGCCACCTGCCGATCCGCTTCGCGGCGGCGTAATTGGGGCCTTGAACCGCGATGTATCCGGGATAGACGCCGTCGACGCGCGAGGGGCCGAGGCCCCGTGCCTTCGCGTAGGCCGCCAGCGCCGAGGCGGCCGGGCCCCGTCCAAAATGCGCCTTCGGAGGCTCCGACAGCACATAGGCGTCCGTGGGGCTTCCGTACCAGGCGAGCGCGGTGTCGGGGCGGGCATGCGTGACGAGGCTTTCGACGACGTCGGCGCCGGCCTCCGCCAAGAGGAACTTCGCCCCGGGGGCGTACAGGGTGTCTACTATCGCGATGCGCCCGTCCAGAGCGGCGATCCATCCCGCGACGGCCTCCGGTTCGCGTGCGACGTCGAGCGGGACGGGCGGAAGAATGAGGGTTCCCGCCCCGGACCTCGCCGCGTCAATGAGCGCCGAGTTCTTCTCCTGGCCCGCGCGGACGGGCGCGGCGACGTCGGCGCCCCACGCCAGAAGCGAAGGCGCGGGAGAAAGCGCGGCAGACGCTCCGAGGCACGCGAACGTCCATCCCTCGAGGTCGAGGATCCCCGGATCGTCGATGACCTCGGCCAGAGCGTCGTATGCGCCGCGACGTATGAATCCGCGGCGGCGCCATTCATCCAGCAGGGCCAGGAGACTCCGCCCCCTGTAGTCGCGTCCGTCGAGCTCCAGAGACAGCTCGCGGCGAGGCTCTCGGTTCCCGCTCACCTTCCAGGAGCCGCCGCGGACTTCGACGGCGCGGGCTTCGCCTATGCGGCGCCCGTCGGCGAAATGCAGGCTCTTCGTCAGCCAGGCGAGGCCGGCTCGGGCCGCCTCGCTCCCGCGAGAAGGGGCGTCGACCCTGCTGAGGTCGGTCATCGCGGCGCGATAGCCTTCGCGCCACGGTTCGGCTCCTTTTACCCTCTCGGCCAGGCGCGGATCGGCGGTGGCGGCGGCCAGCGCCATTCCCCGGGCGAGGACGCTCGAACTCGCGCGCCCGGTTTGCCGAGGCAGGACGATCCGGCCGGATGGGCGATCGCCCCCCTTGCGGTACCCTTCCAGGCCGACGCCGCCGTATGACAGATGGACGAGGTCGCGGCCGCTTTTGCCGTCGAGAACGGCGAAATCGCGAGAATCAGATGGAACGCGGGAATCGGAGGAAGCGCGCCCCATGTCGATCAGCTCCAAGCGCGCGGGGAGGAGCGCGGGCGCGCGGAACTTCGCTTGGCCCCAGCATCGCGCCGACCCGTCCAAGCCCAGACGGTCCGTCGCCCACGCCTCAACCGCCGCTCCGTGGAGAATCGCGCGACGGAAGCCGAAAACCCTCGCCGCGGCGCTCGACATGTGGATCGGGTTGACGTCGCCCGTGTAGCGCGCCCACAGCCGGGAATCCGCCACTGTGAATTCCCGCTCCGCGACGGCGGGCCGATTGCCGACGTCGAGGCGGCCCATAGAGTCGACTCCGCGCTGGCGCCTCAGGTCGAAGCCTCCAAAAGGCAGCCGTTCGCCCCACTCGCGCGGCTCTCCCGTAAGTTTTTTCGCGATGTAAAGGGTCTCTTCGGCGTAGACGAGCCCGCCGTCGGCGTAGACGAGCCCTCGGACCGTCACCTCGGTTCCCCGCTCGCTGCGGCGAATGGAAGAGACGGAGGCGCCGACCTCCGCCTCGCCGCCGAGGAGAATCGGCGCCGCAAGCGTCCACGAGGATTCGGCCACGACGAGCCCGGCGAGGGGAACGGGAATTTCAGGCGCGCTGAGTGCCTCGACCGAGGGCGCGAAACACATCGCGCGCAGCTGGCTCGGCGTGGCGTAGGCCTTTTCGCCTCGCAGCCCTTCGCGCTCGTCTCGCGCATTCTCGGCTTCGTCCGCGCCGGGTTTCAAGAAATCCTCAAGGCTTTCGGGCGCCTTGTCGGGCAAATGCGCGTCTCGGACTTCTCCTGCGAGCTCGCCTCGTTCGGGGAAACCGCCTCGACTCACCGATTTCCTCACGGATGTCGCCATCAATCGTGCAAAACGAGTAACGTGCGTCAATTCAACCATTGCTCGAATCCCTTTCGCCGCTTTGACAACGCAACCCTATCGTTTTCCCACGCGACGGGGAATGAAAATCACCGAAACAGTCGAAGAAACCAAAAATCCGAGTGCCCGCAGCGCATGAAAGAAGGCCCGCCGAAGCGAGCCTTCTTCCTAAGTTCTTCCGCGTCAGTCCTCCGACAGCAGACCGTCCTTGTAAGCCCGGGCGAGCCTACGGGGAATGCGCACCTCACGGCCCCGCACGCGGACGGACTGAAGCTCGGTGAGCTCAGCCTTCCACTGGGAACGGCGAGAGCGAGTGTTGCTGCGGGACATCTTGCGCTTGGGAACTGCCATGTGCACCGCTCCTCTCTCTTAATGGCCGCCTCGTGCGGCACGTGGTCCTGTCGCGAGCGGGCAATGTGCCCAACACGCACAAATGAGTATGTTACTCCACGAGGCGCGGCCGACGCCATCTGCCCAAAGGCCTCTCCGACCTCGACGGGGAGGATTTGCTCACATCCCCGCCTTCCGGCGGCGCAACGCCTCCCGCGCGAGCTTATACGGCCAGGCCCGGCAGCGCGAACTGAAACGGGCGCCGCAGCGGTCGGCAGGATCCGCGCCGTCTTCAAGGCGGACAGCCCTTCAGGGCGGACAATGGAACCGTGAGCGAATTCCTCCTTACTCCGTCCGCCCGGCTCTCTCACGAGATCGAGGTGAAGAAATCCCGTTTTCTCGCCCTCGTCGCCAGGGTCTCCACGCCCGCCGAGGCCCGCGAGGTCGTGAACGAGAGGAAAGCCGCAATGCCCGACGCCCGCCATCATTGCGCCGCCTTCGTCGTCTCGGCCGACGGCGCCCAGCCTTTCTCCCATTCTTCGGACGACGGCGAGCCCTCGGGAACGGCGGGGCGTCCGATGCTCGACGTGCTCGCCGGTTCGAAACTCGTCGACGTCGTGTCCGTCGTCACGCGATATTTCGGCGGAACGCTGCTCGGCACGGGCGGCTTGGTGCGCGCCTATTCCGACTCCGTGCGCGAATGCCTCGAAGGCGCGCCCGTCGTCGTCCGCGACGACGTGCCCGCGTGGTCCGCGGCCCTCCCCCACGCCGACGCCGGCCGCTACCTTTCCGAGCTGGCCGGAATCGGCGCGAGCGTCGAGCCCGCGTACGAGGCGGGCGGGGTCCGCGTCGTCGTCGCCCACCCCGACGCCGACGCCGTCGCCAGCCTTTTCGCCCGGCTGTCCTCGGGAAGCATTCGACCCGAACCGGCGGGAACAAGAACCGTCGAGGCGCCGGCGGGCGCGATTCGCAACGGCTCTGCGATTCGCTGAGGGCAACTGCTCGACGAAAGGCTGACCCGCCAAGAGACGATGGCCCGCGCCGCGCCGAGAGACAATGGCCCGCGCCGCGCCAAGAGACAATGGCCCGCGTCGCGCCAAGAGACGATGGCCCGCACCGCGCCGCGAGAGAAAATGTCCCGCCGCAAAAGCCGGTCGCCAGGAGGCGCTCAACCGCATACAGACGCGGATCCGCTGGACCGAGACAAACGCCGCATTGCGGCGAATCGACTGGACATTGCGCCCTCGGTGTGAAAAAGTAACGCGAGTAAACGACATGACGGAAAGGACGAGGCCATGGTCTTCGCCATCGCTCCCACCTCGGTTCCGTGCATGTGCTGTATGTGTCTTTAGGGCGTCGAGCTTTATAGGTGCGCGTCCGCGCACGCTCTCGGCGCTCACAACGGTTCGCGCGCGACCACAGTCCACGCGCACTGTGCGCTCCCGGCAAAACAGCGCATTTCCCTAATCCATTCACGTCGAACCCAAGGAAAAACATGTCGAAAGTATTCGCCAACGCAACGGAACTCGTTGGCCGCACGCCCCTCGTCCGCATCAACAGGCTCGCCGACGGCGCCGATGCGACCGTCCTGGCGAAGCTCGAATTCTACAATCCCGCGAATTCGGTGAAAGACCGCATCGCGGTCGCCATCATCGACGCCGCAGTCGCCTCGGGCAAGCTCCCCGAGGGAGGGACGATCGTCGAGGGAACCTCCGGCAACACGGGAATCGGGCTCGCCTGGGTCGGAGCTGCCCGCGGATACAAGGTCATTCTCACGATGCCCTCCTCCATGTCCAAAGAGCGGCGCGCGCTGCTGCGCGCCTTCGGGGCAGAGCTTGTTCTGACCGAGCCCGCGCTGGGAATGCGCGGCGCCGTCGACAAAGCGAAGGAGATCGTGGCCTCGACGGACGGCGCAATCCTCGCCTCGCAGTTCGCGAACGAGGCGAACCCCGCCGTCCACGAGAAGACGACCGGCGAAGAGATCTGGGAAGACACCGACGGCAAGGTCGACTACCTCGTCTCCGGCATCGGCACGGGAGGCACAATCACCGGCGCCGGCCGCGCGCTGCGCCGCCACAACCCGCAGATCAAGCTCATCGCCGTCGAACCCGCCGAATCCCCGCTCCTTTCGGACGGCAAGGCCGGCCCCCACAAGATCCAGGGGCTCGGGGCAAACTTCATTCCCGACGTCCTCGACACCGAGCTTTACGACGAGGTCGTCACGGTCTCCTCCGAGGAGGCCATCGCGCAGGCGCGGCGGGCCGCCACCGACGAGGGCCTGCTTGTGGGCATCTCCTCCGGAGCGGCCCTCGCTGCCGCCGTCGAGATCGCCAAACGGCCCGAGGCCGCGGGAAAGACGATCGTCGCGATCATCCCCGACTTCGGCGAGCGCTATGTTTCGACGGCGCTCTTCGAGGGCTTGGTCGATTGACGAACGTGGGCGGCGCTGAAGCTAAAGCGCCGCCCACGCCCTCCTCGCGGCAGACCGTCCGTCCGCAAACGCGAGCACTCACACGAAAGGACCAGCCCGATGCGCCCGCCCCGCTTTCTCCAAACCGTCCGCGAAGACATTCAGGCCGCCCGCGAACACGACCCCGCTGCGAAATCGAACGTCGAGGTGGCGCTCTCCTACCCTGGAATTCATGCGATTTGGGGCCACCGCCTCGCCCACGCCATGTGGAAGAAATCGCCGAAGCTCCGCGTGCCGGCCCGCCTCGTCTCCCAGGCGGTGCGCGCATTGACCGGGATCGAAATTCACCCCGGCGCAACCATCGGGCGGCGCTTTTTCATCGACCACGGAATGGGCGTCGTCATCGGCGAAACGGCCGAGGTGGGCGACGACTGCATGCTCTACCACGGCGTGACCCTGGGCGGGACGGCACTCGTGGACAAAAAGCGGCACCCGACGTTGGGCAACGGCGTCGTCGTCGGCGCGGGGGCCAAGATACTGGGTCCGGTGACCGTGGGCAACGGCTCCCACATCGGAGCCAATGCCGTTGTCATCAAAGACGTGCCGGACGATTCGACGGCCGTCGGCGTTCCCGCCACGTCTCGCAGCAGAAAGCGGGAAGACGCCTTCTACATCGATCCGGCGATCTGGATCTGAGGGCCGGCGCTCTTTGAGGCCCGTCAGCGCTCCGAGGACTCGTACTGCGCCACGAGGTCGATGCGCCGCTGATGCCGTTCGTCTCCGCTGAAGGACGTGCCGATGAACAGCTCGACGAAGGAAAGCGCCTCCTCGTGTCCGTGCTGGCGCGCGCCTATCGCGACGACGTTCGCGTCATTGTGCTCCCGCCCGAGCCTCGCGGTCTCAAGGTTCCACGCGAGGGCCGCCCGCACTCCCCTGACTTTGTTCGCCGCTATCTGCTCGCCGTTTCCAGAGCCTCCGATGACGATCCCCAGGCTGCCGGGGTCGGCCGCCACGGCCTCGCCGCAGGCGATGCACATGGGCGGGTAATCGTCCATCGGATCATATGAATGGGCGCCGTGGTCGACCACCTCGTGGCCTCCTTCGCGGAGCTTGCCCGCGATGTATTCCTTGAGTTCGAACCCCGCATGGTCCGTTGCAATGTGTATCCGCATGCAAACATGATACCGGTCACCAATCGGCCCAAAACACGCGCCCGCGCTGCGCCGGTTCCACCGGAGTCCGGCAGACGCAGAAAATACGCGCCCGCGGGCCAGCCGCTAGGATTGCCCCATGGGACACAGCGAGAGAGCATCGATATTCGACGGCAACGATCCGAAGACGCGAGTTCAAGACGACGTCTTTCGGGCCGTCAACGGCGGATGGTTGGAGACGACCGAGATTCCCGAAGACCTTCCGTGGATCGGCAGCTTCGTCGAACTGGTCCTTCAGGCGGAAAAGCACGTGAGGGAGATCATCGAGGACCTCGCGAAGACAGAAGAAACCGATGCGCATCCGGGCAGACACGCGCAGCGCGACGGCGCCGAACAGACGGGTGGAAATGCCAACGAGAGCGGCGAGGCGCACAAAGACGCGCACAAAATCGGCGCCCTTTTCTCCTCGTGGATGGACGTCGATGCTCTGAACGCCAAGGGAACCGCTCCTTTGCGGGCCGACCTCGCCCCGGTCGAGGCCGCAACGGACCGCGAGGGCCTCGCGCGCGTCGTCGGCGAACTCCTGGCCGCGGGAGTGCCGACCTTCTTCGACTGGGACATCGACGCCGATCTGGCGGACCCCGACAGATACGTCGCCTTCTTCGAGCAGTCCGGCCTCGGCCTTCCCGACGAGGCGTACTACCGCGAGGAGCAGCACGCCGAAACCTTGGCCAAGTACTCGGATTTCGTTCCGAGCCTCCTGGAGCTCAGCGGGATCCGCCCAGCCGCTTTCTCCGCGTCGGACGCCGCCGCCGCGCTGCGCCTGGAGGCGGAATTCGCCTCGACGCACATGACGCTCGTCGACCGGCGCGACCCCGAGAAATACAACAATCCTTTCACATGGCCCGACTTCGTCGAATCGGCGCCCGGCTTCGCATGGGAGAAGGCGCTGAAGGCCGCGGGCGCCCCCATGGAGGCGATCGACTCCCTGCTCGTTTCCGCCCCGCGCACGCTCACAGCCTCGGCGGCGATATGGGCGCGCACCGACCTTGCCGACCTCAAGGCTTACACGCGCTGGCGCATTCTCCGTGCGAGGGCCACGTTCCTCACCGAGGAGATCGACCGGGCGAACTTCGACTTCTACGGCAAGGTGCTGCGCGGAACCGCCCAGCAGCGCGAGCGGTGGAAGCGCGGGGTCGCCGTCGTCGAGGACGCGCTCGGCGAAGCCCTGGGAAGAGAGTACGTCGCCCGGCATTTCCCGCCCGAACACAAGGAAAAGATGCTCCAGCTGGTCGGCGACCTGCTGGAGGCCTACCGCCGATCGATCTCTGCCCTCGACTGGATGGGCGAAGAAACCAAGGCCAGAGCCCTGGCGAAAGTGGACGCTTTCTCGCTCAAGATCGGATATCCGGACAAGTGGCGGGATTACTCGGGCCTCGCCGTCGGCGACGATCTCGTAGAGAACGTGCGCGCCTCCAAGCGATTCAACACGGCATTCGACTTCGCCAAGCTCGGCAAGCCGATGGACCGCTCCGAATGGCTGATGTTTCCGCAGACCGTCAACGCCTACTACTACCCCGTGTGGAACGAGATCGTCTTCCCGGCCGCCATCCTCCAATTCCCCTTCTTCGACCCCGAACGCGACGCCGCTTTGAACTACGGCGCGATCGGGGCGGTCATCGGCCACGAAATCGGCCACGGATTCGACGATCGGGGATCAAGGTTCGACGCCGACGGCGCCATCCGCAATTGGTGGACCGACGCCGACCGAGCCGCCTTCGAGGAACGCACTCGCGCCCTGGTCGCCCAGTACGACGCCTACATTCCGGCCGAGCTCGGCCCCGCCGGGCCGCACGTCAACGGACGCCTGACCCTGGGCGAAAACATCGGCGACCTCGGCGGCCTGTCCATCGCCCTCAAAGCCTACGAAATCGCCCTCGAACGCGAAGGAAAAACCCTCGACAACGCCGACGTCATCGACGGACACACGGCCGCCCAGAGATTCTTCCTCTCCTATGCCCGGTCCTGGCGGGAGAAAATGAGGCGGGAATTCCTCGAAACGACGGTGGCGACGGACGAGCACCCGCCGAGCGAGTTTCGCGCCAACGGGGTGGTTAAGAACATCGACGCCTTCGCCGAAGCCTTCGGCCTCCAACCCGGCGACGCCCTCTACCTGCCGCCCGAGGAACGCGTGCGCATCTGGTAAGCGCTGCAACCCGGCGCCCAGGCGGCAGACCTTGCGCGCCCCGCCTTGAAGGCAGACGCTGTGCGCGTGACAACTTAGCGGAAAACCACGCGTGACAACTTGGCGGAAAACCGCGCGTGACAATTTAGTGGAAAACACTGTGCGCATTGCGCAATGTCCGCGCGGCGAACTCGCCTGGGCAGACGGGCTCTGGGACACTACTCTCATGTCCAACGAATCCCTTGCCCGCGTCCTCGACGGCGCGGACCCCGCTGTCCGAATGCAAGACGACCTGTTCCGCGCGGTGAACGGCGCGTGGATACGAGACAAGGAGATACCTGCCGATCTCGCGTCCTACGGCTCCTTCGTCAAGCTTCGGCTCGAATCGGAAGCGAATGTGCGGGCAATCATCGAGGACCTCGCGTCAGGCGAACAGGAAGGGGACGCCAAGAAGATATCCGACCTCTTCTCTTCCTGGATGGGCACGGACACGCTCAACCGGCTGGGCGTGGCTCCGTTGGGCAAAGACCTTGAACTCGTCGCGGCTGCCTCGAGTCACGACGAGCTCGCCGAAGCCGTCGGCTCGCTCATGGCCACCGGCGTTGCGTCGTTTTTCTCCGTCGGCGTCGGCACCGACATCAACGACCCCAGCCGGTACGTGACATTCCTGGGACAGTCCGGCCTCGGCCTTCCCGACGAGGCGTACTACCGCGAGGAGCAGCACGCCGAAACCTTGGCCAAGTACTCGGATTTCGTTCCGAGCCTCCTGGAGCTCAGCGGGATCCGCCCAGCCGCTTTCTCCGCGTCGGACGCCGCCGCCGCGCTGCGCCTGGAGGCGGAATTCGCCTCGACGCACATGACGCTCGTCGACCGGCGCGACCCCGAGAAATACAACAATCCTTTCACATGGCCCGACTTCGTCGAATCGGCGCCCGGCTTCGCATGGGAGAAGGCGCTGAAGGCCGCGGGCGCCCCCATGGAGGCGATCGACTCCCTGCTCGTTTCCGCCCCGCGCACGCTCACAGCCTCGGCGGCGATATGGGCGCGCACCGACCTTGCCGACCTCAAGGCTTACACGCGCTGGCGCATTCTCCGTGCGAGGGCCACGTTCCTCACCGAGGAGATCGACCGGGCGAACTTCGACTTCTACGGCAAGGTGCTGCGCGGAACCGCCCAGCAGCGCGAGCGGTGGAAGCGCGGGGTCGCCGTCGTCGAGGACGCGCTCGGCGAAGCCCTGGGAAGAGAGTACGTCGCCCGGCATTTCCCGCCCGAACACAAGGAAAAGATGCTCCAGCTGGTCGGCGACCTGCTGGAGGCCTACCGCCGATCGATCTCTGCCCTCGACTGGATGGGCGAAGAAACCAAGGCCAGAGCCCTGGCGAAAGTGGACGCTTTCTCGCTCAAGATCGGATATCCGGACAAGTGGCGGGATTACTCGGGCCTCGCCGTCGGCGACGATCTCGTAGAGAACGTGCGCGCCTCCAAGCGATTCAACACGGCATTCGACTTCGCCAAGCTCGGCAAGCCGATGGACCGCTCCGAATGGCTGATGTTTCCGCAGACCGTCAACGCCTACTACTACCCCGTGTGGAACGAGATCGTCTTCCCGGCCGCCATCCTCCAATTCCCCTTCTTCGACCCCGAACGCGACGCCGCTTTGAACTACGGCGCGATCGGGGCGGTCATCGGCCACGAAATCGGCCACGGATTCGACGATCGGGGATCAAGGTTCGACGCCGACGGCGCCATCCGCAATTGGTGGACCGACGCCGACCGAGCCGCCTTCGAGGAACGCACTCGCGCCCTGGTCGCCCAGTACGACGCCTACATTCCGGCCGAGCTCGGCCCCGCCGGGCCGCACGTCAACGGACGCCTGACCCTGGGCGAAAACATCGGCGACCTCGGCGGCCTGTCCATCGCCCTCAAAGCCTACGAAATCGCCCTCGAACGCGAAGGAAAAACCCTCGACAACGCCGACGTCATCGACGGACACACGGCCGCCCAGAGATTCTTCCTCTCCTATGCCCGGTCCTGGCGGGAGAAAATGAGGCGGGAATTCCTCGAAACGACGGTGGCGACGGACGAGCACCCGCCGAGCGAGTTTCGCGCCAACGGGGTGGTTAAGAACATCGACGCCTTCGCCGAAGCCTTCGGCCTCCAACCCGGCGACGCCCTCTACCTGCCGCCCGAGGAACGCGTGCGCATCTGGTAGGAGCGACCGCCTCCGATGGCGCGCCCGCCTCCGGTGAGTGCGCGTCCGTTGACCGCGTGCGCATCCGCTGATCACGTGCGTTAACCGCGTCCATTGACCGCGTGCGCATCCGTTGACCGCGTGCACATCCGCTGATCGCGTGCGTTGACCGCATGCAGACCCGGTGACCGCGTGCGTGTTTCGTGAGCGCGGTCAACGCGCGCCAGGGCCCACCCATTGAACTTGATAATGATTTTCATTATTGTTATCGACATGACACATTCACCTATGCGCACGATTGCCTCCCTCGTCGCAGTCGCGGCCCTCGCGCTGGCGGGATGCTCCGATTCGCCGGGCAAGGCGGGCGGATCTCAGACGACAGCCACAGCGGATACGAACGACGGCAAGGAAGGCAACAGCGGTGGCGAAAAAGCGCAACGCAAGGAAGTCTCTTCGCTAAAGCCGCGCCTGGTCGTCTCCTACGACGGCGGGCTTCTCACCCTCGACGGAGCGACGGGCAAGGTTCTGGCGGACGTAAAGAAAGGCGGCTTCCTGCGTCTAAACCCCGCGGGCGACGGCCGCCATGTCGTCGTCTCGGACGGCGACGTCTTCCGGCTCTTCGACGTCGGCCTCATTGCGCAGCGGCACGAGGACCACTACCACTACTACGTCGCCTCCCCCAGGCTCACGTCCGCGCAAATCAAAGCGCCCAAAGCCGGGCACGTCGTCAACCACGCCGGGCGCACGTCCCTGTTCTCCGACGGCGACGGCACAGTCCAGACGTTCGCAGCAGACGCCCTCAAGGACGGGAAGCTCGACCCTTCGGAAATCAAAGCGTTCAAAGGAGGGGACGCCCACCATGGAGTCGCCGTGCCGCTGTCCAACGGCAACATGCTCACAACGAAGGGAACCGAGAAGGAGCGCCACACGATCCAGGAGGTCGATCCGAGCGGCAAGGTCGTGGCGGAAACAACGGATTGCCCGGGAGTCCACGGGGAGGCGGCGGCCCAGTCCAACGCGAACGGCGACGTCGTCTCCTTCGGCTGCACAAACGGCCCGGTCGTCTACCGGGACGGGGCCTTCCAGAAGGTCCCCGTCTCCGAGCCCTACCAACGATCCGGCAACCAATTCGGCTCGCCCGAATCGCCCTATGTGCTCGCCGACTACAAGACGGTCAAGCCGGCCGAAGGCGCTGAAGGCGTGACCGAAAGGCCGACGTCGGCGGGAGTCATCGACACGGCGAGCGGCACGTTGAAGAAGGTCGACCTCGGATCGCCCTACTGGTTCCGCTCTTTCGCACGCGGCCCGAACGGCGAGGGCCTGGTCCTCACCTACGACGGGAATCTCGCCATTCTCGATCCGGCTTCCGGCGAGGTGAAAAAGAAGGTCAAGGTCGTCAAGGAATGGCGCGAGAAGGACGATTGGCAGGAGCCCGGCCCGAATGTCACGGCGATCGGGGACTACGCCTACGTCTCGGAGCCCGCCTCGAAAGAGATCCACCTCGTGCAGATCTCGACGGGCGAGGTCGTGACGTCCTTCAATCTCAAGGTCGTCCCCAACGAAATGTCCGCGGCGAGCGGCAAGCCCGACGTCGGGTCGAAGAAGTAGGCTCCGAGCCGAAGAAGTAGGCTCCAGGTCGAAGAAGCAGGTGCCGAGCCGAGGAAGCTGGCGGCAGATCGAAGAAACGGGCGCCAAGCAGAAGAAGAAGGCGCCAAGCCGAAGAAGGAGGCCGACGACGGGAAGAGCGACGGGGAAAGCGGGGTCCGCGCGCCGAGTGCGCGATACCCCGCTTTTCTCTTCGCACAAAACGCGTACCCTTGTAACGGACAATCTGCCCGAGACTCGGCGTCGGACCAACTAGCTTGGCGTCGGACCGACCATTCGATCAGACCGACCATTCGAAAGGACATTCATGCCAGGGACCAACCTCACCCGTGACGAAGCGGCAAGGCGCTCTAGCCAGATTCAGACCGACTCGTATCGCATCTACCTCGATTTGGCGACGGGGTCCGAAACGACTTTCGTCTCCATCACAGAGATCGACTTCACTGCGGAAGCGGGGGCTTCGACCTTCCTCGACATCATGGCCGAATCGGTGAACAAGGCAGTTCTCAACGGCAACGTGCTCGACGTCGACGCCTTCGCCGACTCCCGCTTCCCACTCGAAGACCTCGCGCCGAACAACACCGTTCGCATAGAGGCGACGATGAACTACTCACGCACCGGCGAGGGCCTGCACCGCTATGTCGATCCGGCCGACGGCGAGGTTTACCTCTACTCGCAATTCGAGGTGGCCGACGCCAGGCGCGTCTTCGCCTGCTTCGAGCAGCCCGACCTCAAGGCGGATTTCTCCTTGACGATCGACGCGCCCGATTCCTGGACCGTCCTGTCGAATTCCCCGTCGCCCGAGCCGGTTCCCTCCCGCGAGGGCATCCTCACGTGGCAGTTCACGCCCACCGAACGCATGTCCACCTACCTCGTGTCCATCATCGCCGGCCCTTACGCGAGCGCGAAGGGCGAGGTCTACCGCTCCGTCGACGGTCGCGAGATCCCGCTCGGCATTTGGGCGCGCAAGTCGCTCATCGAGTATATCGACGCCGATGAGATCTACGAGGTGACAAAGCAGGGCTTCGAATTCTACGAGGCCAACTACGGGTTCCCCTACCCGTTCCGCAAGTACGACCAGATCTTCTGCCCGGAGTACAACGCGGGCGCGATGGAGCATCCCGGCAACGTGACGTTGGTCGAGTCCTACATCTTCCGCACGAAGCCGACCGGCGCACTCATCGACCGCCGGGTCATCACAATCCTCCACGAGCAGGCGCACATGTGGTTCGGCGACCTGGTGACGATGAAGTGGTGGGACGATCTGTGGCTCAACGAATCCTTCGCCGAGTTCATGAGCCACCTGGCCGCGGTGAAGAACACGCGGTGGAAGGACGCCTGGGTGACCTTCCTGGCCTCGGAGAAGTCGGGGGCGATCCAGCAGGACCTCCTCCCCTCCACCCACCCCGTGGCAGCCGACATCCGCGACATCGAGGACGTGCTGGTCAACTTCGATCAGATCACCTACGGCAAGGGCGCCTCCGTGCTCAAGCAGCTCGTGGCGTGGGTGGGGCTGGAGGAGTTCCTCGCCGGGGTGCGCTCCTACATCGCCAAGTACGCGTGGGGCAACGCCACGCTGGCCGACCTTTTGGCCGAGTTGGAGGCGACGTCGGGCCGCGACCTTTCGCGCTGGACGAAGGTGTGGCTCCAGGAGGCGGGCGCCAATGTCCTCTCCCCCGAGATCGTCGAAAAGGGCGGCGTCGTCGAATCCTTCGCGATCCGCCAGGAGTCCGACGGGCGCTCCTCGCTGCGCCCCCACCGCATCGGCGTGGGCGGCTTCGACGTGATCGACGGGAAGCTGACCCGCACCTTCTCCGCCGAGCTGGACATTGACGGCGAGCTCACGGAAGTGCCCGAACTCGCGGGCGCCAAGCGGCCGGCCCTGCTTTTGGTCAACGACGAGGATTTGGCGTACGCAAAGATTCGACTGGACGAAAAGTCGCTGGCCACAGCCGTCGAACATCTCGACGCTTTCGAGGATCGCCTGGCGCGGACGAACGTCGTTTTCGCCGCCTGGGACATGTGCCGCGACGGCCTTATGAGCGCCACCGACTATGCCAACATCGTCCTCAAGGCTCTGCCCGACGAAACGGACGGCACCGTGTTGCGCTTCATTCTCGGCCAACTCGCGACGGCGGTGACCGTCTACTCCGCCCCCGCCAATCGCGAGGCCCTGCACGACGCCGTCACCGCGCGCATCTTCGAGATTCTCGAAGGGGCCGAGCCAGGCTCCGACAACCAGCTTCAGGTGGCTTCGGCCGCGATGCGCCTGGCGAAGACGGAGGAGCAGCTCGATCGCATCGCCGGATGGCTGGAGGGCGAGGGGCTGCCCGAGGGATACGTGGTCGACGCCGAGGTCCGCTGGGGAATCGTCATAGCGCTGGCCGCCGCAGGGCGCATTGGCGAAGCGGAAATCGCCGATGAGTACGCCAAGGATTCGACCTCCTACGGCCAAATCTTTTCGGCTCAGGCGCGCGGCGCCCTGCCCGATCCCGCCGTCCGCGAAAAGGTGTGGAAGGAGATCACGGGAGACTTCGAATCCAACACCGTCCAGCGCAACCTCGCATTGGGCTCCCGGCGTGCGACGCCGGAGTCGCTCGTCCCCTACGGGGCGCGCTACTACGAGGACGCCCGTGCCCAGTGGGACAACCATTCGGTGGAGATCGCCCGCAACATGTTGGAGTACGCCTTCCCGATCGTCCTTGCCGGGCGCACGGATCTGGGCGTGGACATCGTCGCCTTGGGCGAGAAATGGCTGGAAGACAACAAGGACGCCGCCCCCGCGTGCGTCCGCCTGGTCTCCGAGTCGGTCGACTCGGCCCAGCGCGCGGTGCGTGCGCAGGCCGTCGACGCCGGAAAGTAGGAGCCGACTCCGGCGATTGTGGGCCGACGTCGGCGAGTGACGACGTCGGCGCTTGGGACTCGAATCTGGCCAGCGAAGGAAGCTGCCAGGCGAAACGGGGCGGACGCGAGCGGCGTCCGCCCCGTTCGGGGTCGCTCCGCAGGAATGCCGAAAGTGAAGTGCGTCGGAGCCACCGGGTACGATCCCGTCCATGGAAAGAGTGGGCTCAATCGACAGCGCCACGCCCGGCGCCTTGGAGTTCTTCGCGGGGATCGGCCTGGCGCGCATCGGTTTGGAGGCCGCCGGGTTCCGTGTGACTTGGGCAAATGACTTCGATCCGAGCAAGAAGGCTATGTACGAAGCCCAGTTCGAGGGCGCCGACGATCACGTCTTCGCCTCGGGGGACATCGGAAAGATCACGGCCGACGAGCTCCCGAGAAACGCCGCGCTGGCTTGGGCCTCGTCGCCGTGCACGGACCTGTCGCTTGCCGGCGGGCGCGCAGGCCTGGCTGGCATCCGGTCGGGAACGTTCTGGCATTTCATCCGTTTGCTTGAAGAACTGGAGGACGGCCGCCCTCAGATAGCGGTTCTTGAGAACGTCACCGGGCTTGCAACCTCACACGGCGGCGATGATTTGATAGCCGCGATTAGGGCGTTCAACGGTCTCGGATATTCGGTCGACGCGCTTGCAATCGACGCGCGTCGTTTCCTTCCCCAGTCGCGCCCGAGATTGTTTCTGGTCGGCGCCCAGAGCCCTCCGGCGAACACTCCGGAGCGTGATTTCGAGTTGCGGCCCGATTGGCTTCAGTGGATTTACGACGACGGCAATTTGCGCACGCATCGCGCTCCCCTTCCGATTCCTCCCGCTCCCCGAATCGACGGACTGCATCGTTCAGTCGAAGTCCTTCCTGCAGACGACCCCCGGTGGTGGAGTGGCCAACGCATTGAGTCCTTTGTGGCTTCGCTATCGCCTGTTCAACGCGAACGATTGGATGTTCTTAGATCGGGAAAGGACACGAAGTACCGCACCGCCTATCGAAGAACTAGAAGAGGAAATGCGGTGTGGGAGATGCGCCCCGATGACATTTCAGGATGCCTCAGAACCGCTCGCGGGGGCTCTTCCAAACAGGCTGTGGTCAAGCTGGGCGATGGACGCATACAAATCCGGTGGATGACCCCGTTGGAGTACGCCAGACTTATGGGTGCCGAAAACTATGATTTGAGCAAAGTCCGCACCAATCAGGCGTTGTTCGGCTTCGGGGACGCAGTGGCGGTGCCAGCGGTCACCTGGCTCGCTGAGAACTATCTGCTGCCCCTTCTGCGCGGGCAGCTGGCCGCAGACGCCGCCTTTTCCTCTGCCGGGCTATGAGAATAGACTCTTTATGTGCCGACAGACTGTGTGCCAGCGGACTCCTGGGCGTCCAACGAGCAGACCCGCAGGTCGATGCAGGCAAATCGATCGCGCGACACGGGTCCGGAGCTGGCCGTTCGGCAGCTCCTGCACATGCGCGGCATGCGCTACAGAGTCGATATGCGACCAGACTCCTCCATCCGCAGAAAAGCGGACATCGTCTTCACCAGAATCAAGGTGGCCGTGTTCATCGACGGGTGCTTCTGGCACGGCTGCCCCGCTCACTTCACCGCCCCCAAGGCACACGCAGAATACTGGCAGGAGAAGATCGGAAAGAACCGCAAACGCGACGCCGACGCCAATGAACGGCTGGCCGACGCAGGGTGGACAGTTCTGCGCTTCTGGGAACACGAAGATCCCAGCGACGTCGCAGACACAATCGAAACGGAGGTGAAGCGCGCCCGCCTCAGTCGATCGTGAAAAGAGGCTTTCCTGCCTCGATTTTCGCCTCGGCCTGCAGCGACAGCCGCGTCGGCAGCATGTGTCCCATGCATACGACAGGGGTGCAGATGCTCAGCTCCGCCTTCTGCGCCACGGACGTGTTCCACACGGCAATAGGCTGACCGGCGGAAACTTCGCGTCCGTCGCCCACGAGAGGAAGGAAACCCTGCCCCTTCAGCTTGACGGTGTCGATCCCCAGATGGACAAGAATGTCGTGCCCTCCGGGAGCCACAATGATGTAGGCGTGCGGCGTCGCCTTTTTGACGACGCCGGCGCAAGGCGAAAGAACCGTGAGGCCGCCGGGAAAAGGGTCGACAGCCCACCCCGGCCCGACGATCCCAGCAGAAAACACCGGATCGGGAACCGTAGTCAAAGCGGCGACAGTTCCCGACACCGGCGCGTAGACAGTAATCGACATGGACTACTTGCGCAGCGACTCCAACGTCTCACTCAACTGGTCGGCTTCCGGGCCGACGACGACCTGCACGACGGAGTCTTGAAGCACCACGCCAAAAGCTCCCGCTTCACGCAAAGCCGCCTCGTTGACTTGCGCGGGATCGGCAACCTCGACACGGATGCGCGTAATGCACGCCTCAATGTCCTTGACGTTGCCCTTGCCGCCGATTCCGGCCAGAATGGCCTCGGCTTTCTCGCTCATATTCCTCCGATCCGTTCCTCGCGTGTGTCGCGAGTCTCAGGTCAAGCCTACTGTGCCCGCGGGCGATCGTACACCTTGAGCGCAGACTTTGCCTCCTGATGCGTCCGTCATTGCATCACAAAACGTCCTAAAAAACCGCCGTTGCGTTACAGCGCGCGGAAAGAGCCGTTGCCTCATCCGCGATACGCACAAGCTCGGCGAGGGTTAGTCGCGCCCGCGATACGCACAAGCTCGGCGACGGTCAAGTCGCGTCCGCGAAACGCACGGACGGAGCCGTCGCGCCTCTCGGCGGCGCCTACGACCGAGACTCGGGCCGCCCCCGGCTCTCGTATAGCTGCGTCGTGAAAGCGTCGATAAGCGAATTCAGGCGAGAATTGCCGGAAAGGTCCTCGATGAGAACGACCTCGTTTGCGCCGTCGGCCAAAGGCACGCGCCAGTTGGAATACTCGTTGTTCGTCCCGGGAACGTTCTGGGCGCGCCGTTCGCCGACCGCGTCCACGAGCGCGATCGCCAGCAGCTCGCCGGGGCTTTTCGCGATGTAACGATGCATCGCCTCGACGATCTCCTGCTCCGTCGCGCCCTCGCCGATGAGCCCGTGCTCGCCGAGCCGGGCGAGCATTCGTGCGCGTTCCCGTTCGGCGTCGTCCCTCACCTTGTCAACCGGCTCGGTGAGCACGCCCAAACGCGAACGCAGGTCGACGTGTTCGAGCGCCAAGTACCCGGCGGCGGGCGGAAGGTCGTGGGTGTCGACGGTGACGAGGGTTTCGCGGCGCAGATCCCACGGCTGTTTGAACGTCCCGTCCCCGTATGTTTCGAACCAGAGAACGGAGGTTCCGAGAATCCCTCGTTCGGCCAGGTATCCGCGCACCCACGGCTCGACGTTTCCGAGGTCTTCGCCGACGACGACGGCGCCCGCCCGATACGCCTCGAGCATGAGGATGCCGACCATCGCCTCGTGGTCGAATCGCACATACGTGCCGTTGGCCGGATCGTTGCCTTCTGGAATCCACCACAGGCGGAAAAGGCCCATGACATGGTCGACCCGAAGGCCGCCGGCGTGCCTGAGGACCGTTCGCACCATGTCCCGCAAGGGGGCGAAGGCCATGTCGCGCAAAGCGTCGGGCCGCCACGGGGGCTGCGACCAGTCCTGTCCGTGCTGGTTGTACATGTCCGGAGGCGCGCCCACGGCCACCCCTTGGGCAAAGGCTCGGGGCAGGGACCACACGTCGGATCCCATTCGGTGGACTCCGACGGCGAGATCGTGGAAGATGCCGAGCTCCATTCCGGATTCTACGGCGTCGCGCTGGGCCTCGCTCAACTGCGCGTCGATGACCCATTGAAGCCAAGCGTAAAAGTCGACCCTTCCCGCCAGATCGCGGCGCTCACGGGACGCCTGGGGAGTGTCGGGATGGGCGAACTCCTCCGGAAAGACCTCGCCGTACTTCTCCCTGAGCGCGCACCAGAACGCGAAGTCCTCAAGCCCTTTTCCCTCGGCGGCGCGGAAACGCTCAAAAGCGCGCTGGCGCGCCTCGGACCGGCCGAAGGAGTAGACGACCTCCAGCGCCTGAAGCTTGGCCGCCCAGGAGGCGTCGCGGTCGATCGTCTCGTCTTTCGTCGAGGACTCCTTGACCTTCTCGCCTGCAAGCTCCACGAGCGCGCGGCGGGCCCCCGGCATGTAGCCGACCTCGTGGATGTCCTCGGGGCGGATGTATATCGGATTGAAGAAGCGTCGGGTGACGGGAAGGTACGGCGAGGGAGTCATGTGCCCCACCGGCTCGGCCGAATGAAGCGGGTTGATGAGGACGAAATCGCCCCCGAGGTCGCCGAAGAGCGAGCACATTTCCTTCAGATCGGCGGTGTCGCCTATCCCCCATGAGTCTCGCGAGCGCACCGAGTACAGCTGCGTCATGACCCCCCACCCGGTCATTCCCCGCTCGGCGGGCGAATCCAGGCGCTGCGGAGCGACGACAAGCGGCGCCGAGTGAAGGGAGCCCACGGAGTCCGCGTCTCCCACTCGGGCTCGCAGAATGTGGTAGCCGAGAGGAAGGTCGGGCGGCACGACGAAGGAGGCCTGTCCGGTGAGGGTCCCGTCTACCTCTCGCGGCTCGGTGAAGTCCTCGGCTTGCGCGAGAGCGCGAATCCTGCCGTCTTCGAGTTCGACCTCGGCGGTCGCTGACTCCCCGTGGGGCACGTGGACGACGACCTTGCTTTCAACGCCAGCTCGGACGACGGAGCAGGCGGGAACGACCTCCCGCCAAGGCCGCAAATGGATCTCCGCAAGGGCGCGCCGGGCAAGGTCGGTGCTTCCGGCGTCGACCCCGAGCGCGGCGAAGACCTTGATGAGCGTGTCGTCGGCGACCGCCTTGAGGTTGCCGTCGTACCCCCAATATTCGGTCGCCACCCCCAGGGCCTCGGCGAGCTCGCACAGCAGGGAACGGTCTGGCGCGTTGTCGGTCATGGTTTCTCCTAGGCTGCTCGACGATCGGCGCCGGCCCTCTGGGAAATCCGTTGAAATACCAGCTGGGAAAGGCCCGAGCCGCTAGGAAACAAGTCTGCCAGAATATGCAATCGGTTGCAGAATTTTTGTGATGTGACGTGCGGGCCAGACAGATGCGGCGCGCTGGCAAGACAGACGAGCGCGCAGGCGAAGGAGGCGTGACGTGCGGGCCACACAGATGCGGCGCGCTGGCAAGACAGACGAGCGCGCGGGCGAAGGAGGCGTGATGAGCGGGCCAGACGGACGCGGCGCGCGAACCAGGGAGGTGTGATGAGCGGGCCAGGAGAGCGGCTGCTGAAAAACCTTCTTCGGCGGATACCATTGCTGTGGAGAGTAACTACGAGTCAACGAAGGCGAGTCGATGGCCAGCTTCCTCAGCATTCCCGAAACCGACGTCGAGCCATTGGCTACCGTGCTCGGCACTCTGCGGCTGCAGCGCTTGGGCGGCAAGCGTTACAAGGGCGAGAGCCTGCCTCAAATGTCGAAGCGGGTCTATGGGGGCCAGGTGCTCGCGCAGGCGACGATGGTGGCGGCCGACACCCTTCCGGCCGACGACGACCGTCTTGCCCACTCCATCACAGCCGCTTTCCTTCGCCCGGGAAGGATCGACCACCCGCTGTTCTTCGAGGTGACCGAGCTGAACGACGGCCGTTCCTTTTCGACGCGCAACGTCAACGCCCTGCAGGACGATCACATCATTTTCACGGCCCGCGTCTCGGCGCAGCTCCACCAGCCCGGCCCTTCCTTCGGCGAGGAGCAGCCGGATGCCCCGGCCCCCGAGACTCTGGAGTCCTCCGTCGATTTCTTCGCCGCGATGAACAACCCTTGGGGGCACATCGTTTCAACGACGAACTCGCTGGACATGCGCCATGTGGGCGGCTTCATCTTCACCGCCCCCGCGAAGGAGAGGACGAACCGGCACCTCATCTGGTTCAAATCGCGCTCGGCGATGCCGAAGGGTTCCTCCAAGTTGCTCCAGCGGGCGATGCTCGGATATGCGGCCGATCAGTTCATGCTCGAACCGGTCATGCGCGCCACCGGCATTCACTGGGCGCATCCCGAGGCCTCCATGGCCACCCTCGACCATTCCATCTGGTGGCACAGAAACTTCGACCTGTCCGACTGGATCCTTGCGGAGCTGGTCAGCCCGTCGGCACAGAACGGGCGCGGGTTGACCATCGCAAAGTTCTTCCAGGGAGGAAGGCACATAGCGACGATGTCCCAAGAAGGCATGGTCCGCCTGCGGAACGTCACCCATACGGAAGAATAGGCGGGGCCGCCGCCCGTCCGACGACCCCGCCCAAACCCTTGAGGCTCAAGCGGCGTGCAAACCCTCCGCGGGTCGCCCGCGCTCAGTGCGGGTCGCACGCGCTCAGTCGCGTGTGAGCTTCCTATAAGTCACCGCGTGCGGGCGCGCCGCCTCGGGCCCCAAACGCTCGATCTTGTTCTTCTCGTAGGATTCGAAGTTCCCCTCGAACCAGTACCACGCTGCGGGATCCTCGTCGGTTCCCTCGTAGGCCAGGATGTGCGTGGCAACGCGATCAAGGAACCAACGGTCGTGGGTGATGACCACCGCGCATCCGGGGAATTGCAATAGAGCGTTTTCCAGGGACGACAGCGTTTCGACGTCGAGGTCATTCGTCGGCTCGTCGAGAAGGAGCAGGTTTCCGCCCTGCTTGAGGGTCAGCGCGAGGTTGAGGCGGTTGCGTTCGCCGCCCGAGAGAACGCCCGCCTTCTTCTGCTGGTCTGGCCCCTTGAAGCCGAAGGCCGAGACGTAAGCGCGCGACGGCATTTCGACGTTGCCGACCTGGATGTAGTCGAGCCCGTCGGAGACCACTTGCCACACGGTCTTTTCGGGGTCGATGCCGCCCCTCGTCTGATCGACGTACGAAATCTGCACCGTCTCGCCGATCTTGAGGTCGCCCGCGTCGAGCGGCTCCAAACCCACGACGGTCTTGAAAAGGGTTGTCTTTCCAACGCCGTTGGGGCCGATGATCCCCACAATGCCGTTGCGAGGGAGGGAGAACGACAGGCCGTCGATGAGGACCCTTTCGTCGAAGCCCTTCTTCAGCTTCTTCGCTTCGAGGACGATGCTGCCAAGGCGCGGCCCGGGCGGAATCTGAATCTCCTCGAAATCGAGCTTGCGCGTGCGCTCGGCTTCGGCCGCCATCTCCTCGTAGCGCTCCAGGCGGGCCTTGGACTTGGCCTGGCGGCCCTTGGCCGAGGAGCGCACCCATTCGAGCTCTTCCTTCAACCGCTTGGCGAGCTTGGCGTCCTTCTTGCCCTGGACCTCGAGCCGCTTTTCCTTCGTCTCAAGGTAAGTCGAATAGTTCCCCTCGTAGGGGTAAAGCCTTCCGCGGTCGACTTCTGCGATCCAGCTGGCAACGTGATCGAGGAAGTAGCGGTCGTGGGTCACCGCGATCACGGCGCCCGGGTATTGGGCCAAATGCTGCTCCAGCCACAGCACCGATTCCGCGTCAAGGTGGTTCGTCGGCTCGTCGAGCAGGAGCAGGTCGGGCTGCTCGAGAAGCAGGCGGCACAGGGCCACGCGGCGGCGCTCGCCTCCCGACAGCACGTTGACGGGCGCATCGGGCGGCGGACACCTCAGGGCGTCCATCGCCTGCTGCAGCTGGGCGTCCAGATCCCAGGCGCCTGCAGCGTCGATCTCCGTTTGAAGCTTGCCCATTTCCTCCATGAGCGTGTCGAAATCGGCGTCGGGGTCGGCCATCTCTTCGCCGATCTCGTTGAACCGCCTGAGTTTGCCGATCATGTCCGCCCTCCCCAACTCGACGTTCTCGAGAACCGTCTTGTCGTCGTCGAGAGGGGGCTCCTGAAGCAAAATTCCCACCGAGTAGCCCGGGGACAGGCGCGCCTCGCCGTTCGAAGGCTCGTCAAGCCCGGCCATAATCTTGAGAATCGTCGACTTTCCTGCGCCGTTCGGGCCGACCATGCCGATTTTGGCCCCCGGGTAGAACGCCATGGTGACGTCGTCGAGAATCGTTTTGTCTCCCACGCGTTTGTAAGCGTGGATCATCTGATAAATGTACTCAGCCACGAGGCTCCATCCGCTTGTGCGTACGTCGCCGGCGCGGGTGTGCGGCCGGCCCCGTACAAGGATACAGCCTGTGCCAAGGCTGTCCGCCAGCCCGCCGCGAGATCGGCGGGGCGGCGCCTGTCACTGCGGCCGCCTCCTCCCGCCGCGCCAGTTCCGCCGCCGTCCGCTATGCGAGGATCACGGCGCCACCTTCTCGAGGACGCCGGCCGGATCCGCGGAAGAAGCGTCTTGTTCCGTGCCGTACGAGTTCGGCGCCGAATTGTACGGGCCGCGTTCAACGTCGCGGGCGTCCCCGGCGAAAGAAGGCTCCGGTTCGTCTCCGCCCCAGAGGGGTTCCAGGCCGCTTTTCCCGGAGGCGGAGAAACCGCCCCGCACAACGGTCGACGTGCCGGGAGTCTGCCCCTCGGCCGCGATTCCTGGGACCGCCGCGGCCTCGCCGCTCACGCCTTGCGGCCCGGCCTCCGAAATGGGGCGGCCGTTCGAATTGGCGCTCGTGTGGCGCACCTTGACGAAGGTGGCGACCCCCGAGGAGAGCTCAATGCCGAGTGCGTCGGCGATGATGGACAGGTCGGTGCGCTCCGCCCCGTCTTTGGCGGTCCACGACCTCTCCACTAAGCGCCCGCGCACGAGCACCGGCGTTCCGCGGCGCACCGAACGGCTGACGTTCAAACCGAGGTCTCCGTAACAACGCACCGAGTACCACGACGTCGTCCCGTCGCGATAACGATGCCTCTCGCGGTCGCGGATTCGAGCGGTCACCCCAACCCTCGCCACCACGGTGGTCAGGCCGTTGCCGTTGTCGTAGGCAACTGGGTCGGCCCCCGCATAGCCTCTGACCGTTATGTAGGTTTCGTTGGACATTGCTGGCTCCTTTCGGCCGGACCATCCGGCATGGAGTCAGCTTCGCCCACGGGGCGCGGCTCCCGCGCGGGGCAAACATCGTTTGTGGAAGAGGCGGGCGCGAGCGCAACCTGTGGACCGCAGGATTTCAAACGAATACTGCCCGAGGCCGCGGGCCGCGGGCAGCTGCCTCGGCCGCGCAGGTCCAGCCCGCGCGGCCCCGGCGTCGAAGGTCCAGACCTGAGTCGAAGGTCTAGACCTGAAGGGACTCGCGCACCTCGCGATGCCGCTCGAGAACCTTGGCCACGGGGTCCACCAGCAGCTTCTTCGCCGAGTCGTAGAGGGCCGCCATGGCGATGTCCCCGTAGGCCAGCGCGGCCTTCTCTGCCGCGCTTATGTGGGCCCGCCTCCCGAAAAGCCATCCGGCTGCCGCGCAGGCCACGCCGGCCACGCCGAAAGCTATCCGCGCGGCGGGCGCCCCGACCGGGATGCCCAGCGCCGCGCACACGATCCCCGCCACTCCCAGAATGGCGCCGAGGGCCACGAGGGCAAGGGCGCCGAACCGCGGGACCTTAGGGGTCTCGACCTTGCGAATCGTCGCGCCGATGGTGCGTCGGATCCTCTCCGGCTCGGGAATGACCTCGGTGACGGCCTCCTGCCAACGGTCGGGCAGTCCCGATCGAACGTGGGCGATCCAGGCGTCGCGCGTCGCCACCACCATGGACGCCGCAGGCTGATCGGCGTTTGCGATGGCCGTCTGCCCCAGGCTGTAGCCGGCCTGGCGGAGGGACTGGACGACGGCGGGCGCGCCGGTCGCCTCGTACAGCGAGCGGTTGACGCGCCTGAGGGCCTCGCCTCGAACGTCCGGCTCACGCGTGCCGACGCTCACCGACAGGCGCCGCCTGATGGCGTCCAGCTCGGCCTGCGCGGTGGCGACGACGGCCTCGGTTCCCTCGACGGCCTCGCGCAGCTTCGCCCGAATGGGCTCCAGGCCGATGCGGTAAAGCGCCGACGTCGGATAGACGGGGACGTTCCCAAGCCCGTCGCGGTCAAGCAAGACCTTGACGTCGGCCAACAGGGTGTCGACGACGGATTCGGGAATGGTGTCCACCTGGTTGAGGATGACGATCATGTGGTCGCGCCGCTCGCGCATGGCCGCGAGATAGCTTTCGTGGATGAGATGGTCGGCGTACTTTTGCGGATCGAGGACCCAGATGAGCACGTCGACCTGCGGAAGGACCTGGTCGACGAGGACCGAGTTTCCGATCTGCACGGAATCGTGGTCGGGCAGATCGAGGAGCACGAGGGAATCGAGGTCGTGTTTGCCGGTCGTGAGGATCGAGTGGTAGTCGATCCGGCGCGAGGGGCGGACGCCTATCATGTCCAGCACGGCGTCGGCGTCGGCGTTCCACACGCAGGCGGAGGCCTCTTCCGTGGTCGGGCGCAGCTCGCCGGGATCGGCGAAGTTCAGCCCCGTTATCGCGTTGAAGAGCGTCGACTTGCCGCCTCCGGTTCCGCCCGCCAGAGCGGCCACCGTCACGCCGTAGCCGGCCCATGCGCGGGCCTCGACGGCCTGCAGCTCCTCGTTGGCGCGCGCCGCCACCCAGGGGTCGAAGGCGTCGCCTCCGGCGTCGATCGCCTCGCGCAGCTTCGCGATCCTCTCGGCCACCCCCCGCATGACCGGCTCTCGTGAAAGGGGGCTCTGCCCGTAGGCAGGGGTTGCCTCGAAAACGCCGTCGGGCTGCGTGGCGCCCGCGGAGTCCTGTGCGTGATCGTTCATTCGTCTCCTTATTACACCCGATCGCGGTACTCGCTCGCCCGAAGGCGAAGCTGTCGTCCGTTGCCCACCGGAATCTCGTCTAGTACCGAAGTGTATGCGCCGACGACCCGAGATATGCCATCCTCCAGGCGGACGGCGAGGGATTCCCTGGCCGGACGAAGCGCCTCGCCGAGTCCTACGGTGCGCAGCGCCTTCTCGGCGCCGTTCACTCCGCCGGCCGCAGAGCCGAGCAAAGCGGCCGTCCCTTCGCGCGTGAACCAGGGGTTTTCAGCCACCGCCGCCACCGCCTTCGCAAGATCCTCCAGCCATTGCTCGACGACGTCTTTGGTGATCTCGGACGTATCGATCCTCTTGGCCGCCTCGTCGCGATACTCCTCGGTGTTGACCATGTCCTCCCGCCAGCTCTTGTCGATTTCGCCCTGCAATGTGACGACGGCCTGGCTGAAGCCTACCTCTATGGCGCCGCGGACGCCTTCGAACACCGTCTTGGCGGCGGCGTCGCGCTGAGGCTTTTTGCGCCCGTCCGAAACCCGCGGCTTCTCCCCGGCCACGAGGGAGTCCAGCACGCCGCCCGTCGAGGCGAAGGTCAGCCACGACGTCGTCGGCGCGCCCTGGCCGTATCTGCCCGAGCGGGCGTTCGAAGCGAGTTTCGACATCGGCTGCTCGGCCTCCGCCTTTGCCCTGTCGGCCAGGCTCTGCACCGAGTTCGCCTGCATCTCGACGGCCTCCGACAACTCGATGAGCTGGCGGCGCAGATCGGGCAGCATCGCGTCGCTCATCTTCTCGACGAGGACCTCGCCGACCCTCGTGGAGGCGATGACGTGGAGCCAGTCGCGGATCTCCGTGACGTCGTCGGGGTCGAGGCGCGAATCGCGCGGCCCGGCGTCGGGCACAATGAGGAGCGGAACCTCGCCCATGTCTACGGCGTCAAGCCTCTCCGTGAGGTCCGCTCGGATCTTCGGCAGGGCCTCGAGGGAAACCCGGTTGAGCACTACGGCGGTGCTCATGCCGCGCTCGTTCGCGTCCACAAGGGTCTGCCACGCGAGGGCGTCCCCGTACCGCGAGGCGGTTGTGACGAAGAGCCAGAAGTCGGCGGCGTCGAGCAATCGCCGCGAGATTTCGCGGTTGTTCGCATCGACGGAGTCCAGGTCGGGGGCATCGACGAGAATGAGTCCGGGAATCGCCTTGTCGGTGACGACGACGCGGCCCATCTCGGCGATCGCGTGGTCCTCCATGACCTTCGTGTCCTTCGGGTGGACCGATATGACCGGCGTGCGCGTCGTCGGGCGGATGACCGACGCCGGAGAGATGTCCTCCCCCAGCAGCGAGTTGAATATCGTCGACTTCCCAGCGCCGGAGGATCCGCCGAGAACCGTAACGGTGGGAAGCCCGTCGGTTCTCAGGTGCGGAAGGATCCTCGCAGCCAACTGTGTGCGCAGCCGTTTGCGCGCGTCGTTCAACTGCATCGATCCGGGAAGATCGAGCGGCAAACGCGCGTTGTCCAGCGCCGAGATCGTGCGAGCGATGAGGCCGGCAAGGTCGCTTCGGTTGTGCGGTGTCTTCACTCGTTCATTATCGGCCATCATTAGACGTGAGTAGAAGTCACTCGCCCAACAGTTGACCTTTTAAACCAAGAACTCCTCTGCACGCTGCCGTCGGGCGGCGCTCGACGCAATTCATGAGCTTCGCCTCACCCGCTGCGCGAACTTCGCCCCGGGCGGCTCATGAGCTTCGCCCCAGACAGCGTGCACGGCATGCGAGCCTCCCCCGGAGTCCGGTACATTTGGTGCGCAAGCCTCTACATTCGGCGCGCAAGCCTCCATAGCTCAATGGATAGAGCAACGGCCTTCTAATCCGCAGGTTTCCGGTTCGAGTCCGGATGGGGGCGCTAAGCCCCCGGGTCCGTCGACGGCGTCGGAGGCGTCCGACGCACGCGTGACGCCCATGGGTACCAAAAGCCGATAGCGCTTGCTCGCGCAGCGAGTAGGATACCCGTGTGAGCTACCGTGATATGAACAACCCCATCGTCTGGATCGATTGCGAAATGACCGGTCTCGATTTGGACGTCGACGAACTCGTCGAAGTCGCCGTCGTCATAACCGACTCCGAGCTGAATCCCGTCGACGAAGGGATAGACGTCCTCGTCCGGCCCAGCGACGCCGCCGTCGAGCAGATGGGAGACTTCGTGCGCCAGATGCACACCGCCTCGGGGCTCATCGAGGAATGGAAGAACGGCCTCACGCTCGAAGAGGCGCGCGAGCAGGTGCTCGCCTACATCCGAAAGCACGTCCCGGAGGCCCACAAGGCCCCGCTCGGCGGCAACTCCGTGGGAACGGACAAGGCTTTCCTCGAGAAGTACATGCCCGACGTCGTCGGCCACCTCCACTATCGCCTCATCGACGTCTCCTCCCTCAAGGAGCTCGCCAAGCGCTGGTACCCGCGCACATACTTCGCGGCGCCCGAGAAGACGGGCAACCATCGCGCCCTGGGAGACATCTACGATTCGATCGACGAGCTCCACTACTATCGCGACGCGCTCATGCCCGCCGGCGACGGCCTGACAACCGACGAGGCGCGGTCGCTCGGCACGCGCTACGCGGGGACGACGGCGCGCCTCGTCGCCAAGGCGAACGCCGCCGGCTCCCCGCGCGGCTAGGAGCCCCCGGCGACTAGGAGCCCACCGCGACTAGAGGCTGGAGCACCACTCCCCCGCGATCTCTTCGTAGGAGAAGATGTCGAGGAACTTCTTGGCCCGCTCGGTGGCCGGATGGCTGAAGAACTCCTTCGGGGCGCTCTCTTCCACGACCTTGCCGGCGTCCATGAAGATCACCCTGTCGGCGATGGCCCGGGCGAAGCCCATTTCGTGGGTGACGATCACCATCGTCATGCCGTCGCGCGCCAGTTCCAGAACGACGTCGAGGACCTCGCGCACCATCTCGGGGTCGAGCGAGGCGGTGACCTCGTCGAGAAGAAGGATCTCGGGCTTCATCATGAGCGCCCGAACGATGGCCACGCGCTGCTTCTGCCCGCCCGAAAGCTGGCGGGGGAAGGACTCCGCCTTGTCCAGCAGGCCCACGCGTTTGAGCAGCTCGCCGGCGCGCCTGGCAGACTCGGCCCGCTTCTCGCCCAGAACCTTCGACGGCCCCAGCAGGAGGTTATCCAGCACGTTCAAATGCGGGAAGAGCTCGTAGCTTTGGAACACCATCCCGATCCTTTGCCGCAAAAGATTCCACGGCAGGGACTTGCTCGGGACTTTCTCGCCGTTGAACTCAATGACGCCGCCCTGGATCGGCTCCAGGCCGTTGAGCGTGCGCAGAAGCGTCGACTTGCCGCAGCCGGACGGCCCGACGACGACGATCACTTCGCCGCGGGCGACGTCGAAGGACACCCCGTCAAGGGCCGTGAAATCGCCGTCGTAGACCTTGACGACGTCGCGCACGGACAGGGCCGGGGTGCGCCCCGCCTCCCCTTTGTCGGCTGAGGTCGCTTCCACGCGGGCGGCGTCGAGGGCAGCCTCGCCGGGAGAAGACGCATTGCCGGGAGAAGGCGCGTCGGTGTCGCGGTCGGCCTCGCTGCGAGGGGGGATGGTCGAATCGGTCACTTGTTCCACTTCCGTTCGAGGTATTTGGAGAACTGAGAGATGACGTAGCAGACCGCGAAGTAGAGCAGGAAAATCGCTCCGTACACCCACAGTGCGGCCTTCGGGTAGGCGAAGCGGTTCGCGTCGATGATCTGCTGGCCTGTCTTGAGCACTTCGGTCACGCCGATGAGCACCACCAGGGAGGTGGTCATGATCATGCGGTTGGCCAGGTTGATCGTCAGGGGAAGGAGCCGCCTGACGGTCTGGGGAAGAATGACGTTGAGGTTGACCTGAGCCTTCGTCATTCCCAAAGCGAAGCCGCTGGCGTACTGATGGGCGGGGATCGACTGGACGGCACTGCGAACGAGGTCGCCCATCTCGGCGCTTCCCCACACGGAGAAGACGATGACCGCGGTCGTGAATCCGCCGAGGTTGACGCCTGTGTGCGTCGCCAGGCTGAAGTAGACGACGAACAGAAGAACCAGCTGCGGCATGAAGCGGACGAATTCCAGGTAAGCCCGCGTCAGAAAACGCAGGAAACGCTTCTTGCTCGTCATCGCAATGCCGACGAAAAGCCCGAAGAAAATGGAAATCGCCAGGGCAAGCAGGGCGATGGACACGCTTGTCCACAGGCCTTCGAGGAGCCGAATAAAGTTTCTTCCCTGCCACAGAACCTCAATTCCCGAATTCCGCACGGCGCACCCTCCTTTCGAGGCAGGCGCCGGCGAGCGAGACCGGCAGAATGATGGCGATGTAGAAGGCGACCAGGAGGACGAGCGCCTCCGTCGTGTCGTAGTCGTTTCCTATCTTCTCCCGAGCCACGTACACCAGGTCGTTGAGGGCGACGACGGAGACCACCGACGTCTCTTTGATGAGGAAGACGACGTTGGCCACGAGAGCCGCCACCGATCGCGAAAGAGCCTGCGGGACGATCACGTGGGCCATCGCGTTGACCCGCGTCATGCCCAGAGACTGGGCGGACTCCCACTGGATCGCTCCGACGGAGTCGAAGCCGGAGCGGAACGCCTCGGCCATGTATCCCCCTCCGAGAAAGCTCAGCCCGATGATCGCGCTGGCTTCGGAGGAGAGGACGACGCCCGCCTTCGGCAGGCCGTAGTAGATGAAAAAGAGCTGGACAATGAGCGGCGTGTTGCGGGAGAGCTCGATGTAGAGGCCCACCGCGCGTTTTGCGACGGGCGCCTCGAGATACCGGATGATCGCGCACACAAGCCCGATGGCGAGCGACGCCGCGATTCCGACGGCGGCCACCCGCACCGTGACGAGCGCCCCCTCCAGAAAATAGGGCAGGTACTCGCCCAAGACCTGGGAATTCACCTTCGCGTGACCTTTCTTTGGGGCGGCTTGGACCGTTGAGTCTGCAGCCGCGCAGACTGTGCGCCGACGGTTTCGCCGACGCCGTGGCCGAGGGCGGGAGGCCTCGCCTGAAGCTGCGCCCCGCCCTCCGAGGTCACTTGTCGGCCGCCTGGGACCCGTCGGCGGAATCCGGCGCTCCTGAGCCGGCGGCTCCCGCCGGCGCTTCGGACGCCTCGGGGCTGGCCGACTCTTGGCCCTTGCCGGCCTGTCCGTCCTTGCCGGATTCTTCGCCCTTGCCGGCGCCGTCGACCTCGCCGCCTTCGACGACGAGCTCGTCGGGCTTGGCCGAGTCTCCGTAGACGGGCGCGAGCGTCTTCTCGTAAGCCTTGTGGAAGAACTTCTCCTTGCCGAGGGTTTCAAGCTCTTTGTTCAGCCAATTGCGAAGGGGCGCGTTGCCTTTTTGGACGGCGCCCGCGATGGTGTCCACGGGGCCGAGCTGCGTGATGCCCGTGACGAACTTGTCCTTGTTCTCGCCCTGCCTGGAGAAGGCCAAGGCCTCGGTGTTGTCGGTGACCCACACGTCCCCGCGGCCGTCGGCGAGCGCGTTGTAGACGTCGGAGTACTGGTCGTACTTGGCGGGCTTCCAATCGGGGTGCTTCGCCTGAATGTAGGAGTCCGCAGTGGTTCCCTTGACCACCAGGATCTTCTTGCCGCTGAGCTGGCTCTCGGACGTGATCGGGGCGTCTTTACGCGAGACGGCGCCGAGCGAGACCTTCATGTAGGGCTTTGCGAAATCGACCTTCTGCGCGCGCTCAGGCGTGACCGTGAAATTGGCCAAGATGACGTCGACCTTGCCGGAGGTCAGGTACTCGACTCGCGAGTCCGCCACGACGGGCACAAGCTCGAGCTTGACGCCCAGGTCCTTCGCGATCCTCTTGGCGTATTCGACGTCGTAGCCGACGTTCGTCCCATCCGAATCGGTGTACCCGAAAGGCGCCTTGTCGCCGAAAACGCCTATGCGGATCGTTCCTGCGGCCTTGATCTGCTCGGGCGTCCGCGCGCCCACGGGCTTGACGGAGGATCCGCCGGCCCCCTTCGTCCCTTCCGAGGTTCCGCCCGAGGCGCCGTCCGACGCGTCCTTCGACGTCAGGCTCCGAACGCCGAAGTACGCCGCAACGAAGACGAGGACGGCGACCAGCGCGAGGCCGACGGCCTTCAGCCCCTTGCCCGAGCGGGACGCGGCCTTGGCCACCAGCTCGTCGATGTCGCGAGTCCCCTCTTCGGCCTGGTGCTCCTCGACCGCTTCGGAATTCTTGCCGTCTGAGACGCCGGAATTCTTGTTGTCTGGGTTGTTTGACATGGTTTTTCTCACTCTCGTTGAAGAAACGTGGAACTAGAGAGAACGTGAAACTAGAGAGACTGAGAGGCGCGGCTACGGCGTCGCGGCGGAATGCGCCTCGGAGCCTCCCGCGGGCTCACGTCGGCGCGCAATCCGGGAATTTCTACCGGAATTTCAAAGGCGACAACAGCGAATGCCCGCAGTGAGCAGACACATTCGGCACATGTTGTCGTTGATCATGGGCAAGACGTTAGCACGCACTGGACCGGAGACTGTTAATCGAACGCCCCGGACGGCGGAGAGGCCGGTTTTTCCTCTCACCGCGCATTTACGCTGAAGTTCCGCGATTTTCCTGGAATAATGGCTGCACGTATCGACAAGGTCAAATGTGGCAATCGTCTCCCGTGCTTGTCGGGCGAAGTCGCCGTTCTCGCAGCCCGCGACTCGGCTCGGCCGGCCCTCCGCCCGCACCGCGACGGGGACAATCGAATCCTCGCAAGGAGCAATCATGACCATTGCAATCACCGGAGCCACCGGCAACATCGGCCGGGCCGCCGCGCTCTCACTCATCGATTCGGGGGTTGACGACGTGCGGCTGCTTGTGCGCTCCCCCGCCAAGAGGCCCGACGAACTCAAAGGACTTCCCTACGCCGTTTGCACGTACGCCGACGACGAGGCCGCGGTGGCCGCGCTCGAGGGCGTCGACGCGCTGCTGATGGTCTCCGCCAAGGAGAGCCCCCGCCGCGTCGCCGACCACCGGGCGTTCATCGACGCCGCTTCGCGGGCGCGCGTCGGATCCATCGTCTACACGTCGTTCCTGGGTGCCGCCCCCGAAGCCATTTTCACCCACGCCCGCGACCATTTCTTCACCGAGGAGCACATCAAGGCATCCGGCATCGCCTGGACCTTTCTGCGCGATTCGTTCTACCTCGAATTCTTCGCCGAGCTCATGGCTTCCGGCGAGATCCGCGGCCCCGCGGGAGACGGCGCATGCGCCGGGGTCTCCAGGTCCGACGTCGCCCGCGTCGCCGCCGCCGTTCTCGCCGACCCCGGCGCCCATGCGGGCAAGACCTACGATCTGACGGGTCCCGAGGCCTTCACGATGGCCGAGGCCGCGCGCATCGGAACCGAAGCCACCGGAAGCCCGGTCGAATACATCGACGAGACGATCGAGCAGGCCTGGGCCTCGCGCGAGCCCTACGGAGCCCCTCAATGGGAGACGGCGGCGTGGATCACCACATACACCGCGATACGCGCGGGCCAGCTCGACGTCGTCACCGACTCAGTCGAAAAAATCACCGGCCGCGCGCCCCTGTCCCTCAGCGACGTTCTGGCGGCGCAAAGAGTTTCCTGACAATCGAAAGAACAGAATAAGTGAGCTTTTCCCTCCACCCTGCCGTGGACCGTTTTCGCAGTTTCAGGGCAGGCCGCAAAGAGCGCCGCGCCCGCAAGCGCGAACGCATCAAGGCCCGCAGCCGCCCGTATCGGATCCTTCGGGGAACGGGGGCGTTTCTCCTCCGTTCCTTCGTCGCGGTCACGGCCGCAAGCCTCATCTTCAACGCCGTTTCGCAACCACCCGAGTACCTAGAGGCGACCACCGGCCACACGGCCAAGGTAGGATCCGCGGACGTCCACTACGAAAAGTGGGGCAACGGAAGCCAAGCGGTCGTCTTGCTTCCGGGCTTCGCCGGATCCTCCGTCGCCTACGATTACGCCGGGCCCAAGCTCGCGGCCAAAGGGTACGCCGTTTACGCGGTCGACCTGCCCGGATTCGGCTACACGCGCGGCGGCGACGCCCGCGACATTCGCAGCCAGGCGGATCTCGTCGCAGGCTTTGCGAAGAAGATGGGTCTAGACCGCCCCATCGTCGTGGGGCACTCGATGGGCGCCTCCGTGGCCGGAGGCGTCGGATTGTGGCACCCGCAGTCCACAGGAGGGGTGATCTTCGCCGACGGCGACGGCCTCGACATTCAGGTTCCGAGACGCATCCCCGGATGGATGGCGAAATCTCCGTACATAACCAGCCTGTACCGGATCGGCTCACGGTGGACCTGGCTCGATCAAAAGATATTCAAGCGCTCTTGCGGATCTACGTGCACGATGTTCGATGGGGAAAAGGGAAAGGGCTTCACTAAGCGAATAACTCGGCCCCTCACATCGAAGAGCGCCGAACGCACCATTTCCGACACTATGAAAGAGTTCACGATCCTCCATTTGACGCCTAAACAAATTCAGTCGATCTCCGTTCCGAGCTCCATCATTTGGGGATCGGAGGACGTCTCCGGCGGGTACCTCGTGCGAACCCGCCAGAATCTGGGCAATCCGCCCGAAAGGATCATCCGAGGGGCGGGGCACCAGGTCATGCTCAGCCATCCCGACGAGTTCGCCTCGTCCGTGGACTCCTTGACGAGGCAGATGCTTGAAAACAAGCAGCCTGCCCAGCATTCGAGAGGCTGAAGTGCCCACATTGTGGGACGGATTTGCGCCGTTCTGAGGAGGACGTAGAGTGACGGTAGGTCGCCCCCGCCGACCCTCGTCGCCCTGTTTCCGACGGGCGTGGCGTGCGTTTTTCCACAAGGAGTCCCTCGATGTCGAGTAGACCTATATCAGCACCTCGGGAGAGGGTGAATGCCCTCGTTATCAGAAGCGCCGTCGTGGCCGCCATCGGCGGTCTGATCTTCGGCTTCGACACCGCCGTCATATCCGGCGCCAACGACGCCCTCGCAGACAGATTCAAACTTGATAATTTTGGAACCGGGCTAACCGTCGCCATCGCAACGGTCGGCACCATTTTCGGCGCCCTCATCGGAGGGCGCCTGGCAGACCGATACGGACGGAAGAACCTTCTATTCGTCATCGGCATTCTTTACGTTCTGGGTTCTGTGGGAACTGCCGTTGCCTGGACTCACGCAATTCTATTGGCTTTCAGGTTCGTCGGAGGCATCGGAGTCGGCCTTTCCTCCGTATGCGCCCCCATCTACACCGCCGAAATCGCCCCGGCGCGCATACGCGGGCGATTGGTTGGCCTCGTTCAGTTCAATATCGTTTTGGGCATTTTGCTGGCGTACCTGTCCAACTACATCATCCAGCAGACCATCACCGATCCGATGGAAGCCTGGCGGTGGATGTTGGGAGTCATGGTCGTGCCATCCGTCTTTTTCCTCCTCCTTTTATTCTCGGTGCCCGAAACCCCCCGATGGCTTATGTCCCGCGGGCGGAACAAAGAGGCTGTCGAAATCAGCCGTCGGCTGTGCAGCACCCAGGCCGAATCCGAGGAACAGATCGCAGAGATCCGCCAGCAGCTGGCAGCGGACCGCACGAAGGGAAGCCTGTCCGACTTCTTCTCGCGACGCTATCGCAAGGTCGTCTTCTTCGCCTTCATCATCGCGATGTGCAACCAGCTCTCAGGCATCAACGCGATCCTCTATTATGCCCCCAAGGTTCTAGAAAAGGCAGGGGCAAGCGAAGACGAACGATACCTCATGTCAGTGGCCGTCGGCGTCATGAACCTCATCGCCACAATGGCCGCCCTGACAGTCATCGACAAGATCGGGCGCCGATCGCTCATGATCGTCGGCTCGATCGGCTACCTGCTGTCGCTGGGTTTCCTCACGGGCGTCATGTTCATGTACGAGGGGCATTTCAATCCGACGTCGTCCGTGCTGGTGCTCGTCGGCCTGCTCTTCTTCATCGCAGCCCACGCCTTCGGCCAAGGCTCCGTCATTTGGGTCTTCATCTCAGAGATCTTCCCGAACAAGGTCCGTGGATTGGGTCAATCTTTCGGCTCCCTCACGCACTGGGTCTTCGCAGCAATCACAACTTTCGCCTTCCCAACGGTCATCGGCAGCTGGGGCGGCGGATTCGCCTTCCTCATCTTCTTCGTCTGCATGTGCGGCCAGCTCTTCTGGGTCCTCAAGATGATGCCGGAGACCAAGGGGGTCCCGCTCGAAGAGATGGAATCCAAGCTAGGCTTGAAGTAGCAGCGACGCCCCGAACGAAGGAAACAACGTGACCACAGCAAACAAACCAGTTCTCTGCCTGGGAGAGGCCCTCATCGACGTCGTCATCAGGGGCGAAGAGTCCTCGGAACACGTGGGAGGAAGCCCGCTGAACGTGGCCAGCGTGCTGGCCAATCTGGACAGGCCCGCGCTCATCGGCGCGTGGTGGGGCAAGGACCGCCACGGGAAAATGATCGAGGACTTCGCCGCCGGGCACAAGGTCGGGGTCGTCCCCGGCAGCAACGGCGCTTTCAAGACGTCCTTGGCCTACGCCCTGCTCGACGAGCTCGGCCGCGCCAAGTACGAATTCGATCTGACGTGGGAAGTTCCGCCGCTGCCGCATCCCGGCGACATCGCCCACCTGCACACGGGAAGCCTCGCCGCGACCCTTGAGCCGGGCGGCTCGGCTGTGCTTCAAGCCGTCAAGGACTTCGCCTCTCAAGGGACGGTCTCCTACGACCCGAATGCCAGGCCGGCGATCATGGAGTCTGCGGAAAAGGTCATCGGCCGCATCGAGGAGATCGTCGCGCTCTCCGACGTCGTCAAAGCGTCCGACGAAGACCTCGCTTGGCTGTACGGCAAAGAGACTCCGGTGGAGGAGGTCATGAGGCGCTGGTCGAAGCTCGGCCCCGGACTCGTGGTGGTGACGCGCGGACCGTGGGGCTCTTACGCCCGTCTGGCCGCCGAACGCGACATGCTCGTCGTCGATCCGCTGACGATCGACGTGGTCGACACCGTGGGCGCCGGCGATTCGTTTATGGGCGGCCTGCTTTCGGGGCTTCTCGACGCCGGATTCCTCGGCTCGATCGAGGCCAAGGCCAGGCTCCGCGAGGCCAGATGGAGCGAGATTCTCCCCGCTTTGCACCGTGGAACGGTGACGTCCGGCCTGACCGTGAGCAAGGCCGGCGCATACGCGCCGTCCGCGATCGAAGTGGCCGACGTCGTCAAGTCCGATCCGAAATTGGCCTCCTGACGTCGAACCGTTGACAATGCGGGGCGGGCGCGTATGCGCCCGCCCCGTTTTCGTTCGACGCCGCGCACGCTTTTCGACCCGGACGCCGCCCCGCCTCCCCGCGGCCAAGTCTTCTCTAGGCGGTTCAGCTCGGGCTTCCTCGCCGCATCGCCGCACCCCAGCCTTCCGGCGTCGGCCGCGGCGCCCTAATTTTGCTGCGTCGCTGCGGGAAGCCTGGAAGCGCGCACGATCCCGAGCCTCGCCACGCTCGCTCCCCACGCCGCCAGCGCACACAGCGCAAAGACAAGGAGGAAGTGCAGCATTCCCTCGCTCAGCGCTTGGGCATCCTCCGCTCCGATCGCGTAGGCTGAGATCTTGCGCGTCGACCACAGCGGCAAGAGCTTGGCCTTCGAGCCGTCGGGGTCCACAAGGAGCTGGAGGGCCATGACCGAAAGAAGCGCAAGCGCCCCTTCGAGTTCTCTGGCCACCGCGAAGCTCATGAGGGCTCCCAGCGGGACGCTTACAAGCACCGTCGTCACGAGGAGAAGGCCTACCGCGGAAATGTGCACGACGTCCTGGGTCGTCGCCACAACGGCGAAGTACACGCCGGAGACCGCCAAGCCGATGCCCGCCTGGGCGATGTGCCGCCCGGCGAAAAGCACGGACGGCCTTGCCCCCATGACGCACAGTCGCCTGTCGAGTTGACTGCTTACGACGCCGCTGAAGAGCGAGAGAGTCGCAACCGCCCAGCCCACGCCGATCGCGAGCAGCCGTATCGCCTGCCACTGCACGTCGATCCGAACAAGGTAAAAGAGCATGGGCAGCAGAAAAACGAGGAAAAGCGCAAGGGGACGCCGCAGGGTCTCTTTGACGCCGATCTTTGCAATGGTCCACACGTTCACGATTCCTCCTGAGGATGCAGCTCACACGTCCAGTCGACACCGTCGAGGTCGTGAAGGATATGGGTGACGACGAGCACGCCTGCCCCCGCCTCGCGCCAGGAAAACAACTGCTCCCAAAAGTCCGTGTACGTCCCCTGGTCGAATCCCTGATAGGGCTCGTCGAGGAGGATGAGCCGCGGGCGATTGATGCCGCCGAGCACCACGTTGAGCTTCTGCTGCGTGCCGCCCGAAAGGCGAGCCGCACTGAGCTTGCGGCTGGGCCGCCACCCAAGACTTTGGGCCAAGCGCGTTCCGGCGACGAGGGACTCCCGCTCATTCTTCCCGTCGAGCGAGCCGAAAAGCCGGAAATGCTCGGAGGCGGTCAGCAGAGGCGAGAGGCCTCCGGCTTGGGGGACATAGCCGACGTTTTCGACTCGTTCGACGCTTCCCGACGTCGCACGCACAAGCCCCGCGCAGATCTTGAGCAGCGTCGATTTTCCCGAGCCGTTGGCGCCCACGACCGCGCCTATTTGACCCGACTTGAGCTCGAGGCTCACATCCCGCACAACCGTCTTTCGCCCGTACCGTTTGCTCACGTCCCGCAGCCGCAGAACCGGCGCACCAGAATGCGGCCCGTCCGAACGCCGCTCTCCTCTGACGGCAGCGCGCGCGGCCCTCGCAAGTTCGCGCGCATACGCCTCCGCCGGCCCATAGACCTCCTCCGGCGGCCGGGCGTAGTCGCGCGCTTCGGCAACGGACTCCTCCGCAAGCCTTCGAGCGCGGCGGGCCTCGATTCCCGCCTCTGCCAGCCCGCGTTCCAATCGAAGGGCCCAACTTTCCGAGTCAAGGCCCCGATCTTCGCTCATCGCCAGTCTCCTTCCCGGCCAATCGGCTCGCCTCGGCTAACCGCCACTTCTGGGCGAACGGCCTCGCCCCCGCGAATCGCCGACTGCCGGGCAATCGCCTCCCGAGGGATCGCCTTGTCGTCGACCGTCGCTTCGACCGCCGCCTTGAATTGCTCCCACGTTTCCACGAGCTCGCGAAAAGTCTCGCGGCCTTTCGCCGTCGTCTCGTAGTACTTTCTGGGAGGCCCTGACGCGGAAGGCTCTTTCGAAGCCGCAATGAGGCCCTGGCGCTCCATGCGAACGAGCGCGGGGTAAAGGGTTCCTCCGGGAATGTCGCCGAAACCGGATTGCGCAAGCCGCTCGGCCAGGCTGCGCCCGTAATCTCGTTGGGCGTCAATGAGGCCGAGCAGGCAAAAGTCTAAAAAGCCATGCAGCCATTGTTGAGTTTTTGGGTTCACGCTAGTCAGTCTAGCTATCAACCAGTAGAAAGTCTAGCTAGCTACCCGAGAGCGGCTTGACTGCTGGCCGATCGGCGACGAATTGGCCTAAGCTCCGGCAAGACGCTGGACGTTCTGCGCCCGACAGCCTCCGCGCCCGCCTGCCTAGGCGCTTTCAAATCCGGCGGAACTGCGCCCTGACGGCAGCCCTAGAAACGTCCTCGGCGCCTAGAACGTCATTCGTCCCTGACGGTGCCAAGGATGATCTCGTCGCCGTTTGGCCGGATGGCCATGCGATTCCCGCCGAGCAGGGCGACGAACGATCCGTCCGCCCTCCACAGCTCGTTTCCGTTGGAAAGAGAGTAGGCGACGACCTTGCCCTTTCCCTCGTTGTCGCTGGCGACCGTTCCGGTCTTCCAACGCCTTCTCTCGTCGGAGGCGTTGGAAGACTCTAGCAGCAATGTGTCGTCGTCGCCGCTGAGCCCCAGAATGTCGACGTAGCACCTGCTCTGATCGTTCACTTTCGGAACCTTGAAACGGACGCCGTCGATCTCAATCCGGCATTTGGCGCCGTCCACCTTCGCCACCCTGATGTCGCTTTCGCCTCGGATATTGACCGCCTCGGTGGCGGGCGAGGCCTCGAACAGCTCCTTGAGGGCTTCGGGCGAGACGTTCGGAGAGGATATGACCCAGTTGTTCGTGGTCACCTTCGCTTTGCCGGCGAATTTGCGCTCGCCCTTCTCGTCCCAGATCGTGTAGGAACCGCTTTCAATCCGGTAAAACGCCTTGGTTCCGGCGTCGATTCCGAAGCCGAGCGGATGCGGATTGTCGCTGAACGACTCGAAATCGTCTTCGGCGTCCACGGATTTCAACACTTCGCCCGAGGCGACGGAAAGTATGCGCAAGGATTTCTTTTCGTTGTCATAGGAGAGAATGAAGCCGTTCTGAACGATGGCCTCGCTGTACTTCCCCAACGCGCGCCAGGCTTCCTTCCCAGAGGAGTCGATGCCGACGAGGTCGCCCGAGCTGTTGTCAGCGATCATGACTGTGATCTCGCCGTCCGTGCCGACGAGGTTGTGGGAGCTTGGGCCCGGCGGCCTGTAGATGTTTCCGTTGGAGCGAATGACCGTCGCCGAGCTGCCCGTGTGGCAGAGGAACGAGGAATTGTTCCAGAATCCCGACTTGTTGTCGTAACAGCTCTTCTTTGCGATCTTCGAGGTTCCCGTTCCGCTCAGGCTGTAGAGCGTCCAATCGCTCACGACGTTGGCGGCGACCAGGCTCCGGTCAGGAGAGACCGCCACTTTGTATGCCTTAGAGATACGGTGCTCTTCGACGAACTTCTTGCCCGCAGGCAAATTCGCGACGTACCACTCCGGCGTCTTCTCCTCGCGCGTCAGCATGCGGATGCCCCACACACCCGCGCCGACCAAGGCCACGGCGAGCAGGGACACGAGGGCGACCGTCCCTTTGCTCCACTTCTTGCGCCGGCCCGAACGCCTTGGGCCTCGGGAGTCTCCAGCGGTCTGCGGAGTGAACGGAAAGGTCTGCGAGCCGTAAGCGCCCGTCTGAGTTTGCGAGCCGTAGGCCCCCGTCTGCGTGCGCGAGTACGGGCCGGTGTAAGGCCCCGCGTAGGAGGAGGCAGCCTCAGACGCCGATTGAGAGGAGCGATTGGGAATGTAAGAAGCCGGGCTGGAAGCTGAAAAATGCTGCGATGCGGAGGCGAAAGCCGCCTGCGGGTAGTGCCCCGCCGTCGGAGATACGCCCCCGTCGGCAAGCTCCGTCGAGGGCGTGGACGGCGGCGGCTTCGCGATCTTCGGCGCCGCCGGGACGTTTTCCAACTCGGAGGCCATTGCGCGGAGCTCGCGTGCGACGTCGGTCGCCGTCGGCCTCTTTTCCGGAGTCTTGACGAGCATGGAGGCGATGAGGCCCCACATTCGGTCGGGCACGCCCGCGGGACGCCCGGGCGTGCGGTGCATGTGCTGCCCGAGCAGCTCCGAAATGCTGCCGACGAAGGGCGTCACGCCGCAAACGACTTCATACAGGACGACGCCGAGGGAGTAAATGTCGGCCTGCGTTCCCGGGACCTCGCCCGAAAGGACTTCCGGGGACATGTACAGCGGGGTGCCGATGACGCCCGTGAGGTGGCTCGCGCCCGCGACGTCGATGATGCGGGCGATTCCGAAGTCGACGACGCGCGGGGTCATCGGCGTCGTCGAAAAGTCGAGCAGGATGTTGGCGGGCTTGACGTCGCGGTGAAGAATGCCTGCGCTGTGGACGGCGCTCAGCCCTTCGGCTACCGAAGCGCCGAGTTGCGCGGCTTCCGCGGGCGGCAGCGGCCCCGATTCTTTGAGGTATCCGCGCAGGTCGCCGCCGGGGACGTAGTCCATGACCAACGCGAGCGTCGTCCCTTCGACGACGAAGTCGTGGACGCCGATGACGTAAGGCGAGGACACGCGCAAAAGGGTCGACCGCTCCTTGATGAAGCGCTCGACGAAGCCTGGCTCCTCAGCGAGATCGGTCCGAAGGATTTTGAAGGCGTAGATCTCGGGCACGGTGTCTTGAGAGCTCTCGCTGGAAGCACGACCGATCCACACCTCTCCTTGGGCGCCCTTCCCAATGCGCTCATCGAGGATGTATCTGCTTCCAAGCCGACGCATGTACCCTCCAGATTCTCGACACATGACAGTATAAATCTACAGGTTTTGAACCCCTATTCGTAGTGTGCCAGCGGTGCGGAGGCGCCACAAGCGAGTGCGGAAGGGCCGCACGTGAGCCATGTCGCCTTCCACACCCTCGGACTCTCATCTTTCTTAGGGCCTGCCCATGTTCTGCAAGGAACTTCCGTCAGTTGACGAGTCAACCTCGTCATTGCGCACCCGCGCAGATGTGCCGCCCTTCATCTTTGGCACGGGCGTTCCTCGGCGGCCAGCCGCCTCCCACGTGCAGCCAGCGGCCTCCCGCGTGCAGTCAGCGGCCTTCCGCCTGCAATCAGTGGCCTCCCGTGATCTTCGTTCCTTTCGGTGTGAGGAAGAAGACCACGGCGGCGACGGCGATCATCAGCGCCCCGCCCACCGCCCCCGTCACCTCGAAGGACCGCGTGAATGCCGCTCCCGCGCGCTCGGCAAGCTCGGGAATATTGGCCTCGTTCGCTATCGTCACCGCCGCCCCGAGCGATTCTTTGGCTTGGTCTGCGACGTCGGCGCTGTGCTCCCGAAGCTGGGCGAAAAGCGGGTCTGCGGCGACCTCGGCCTTGTACACGAGGGCCGAGACGCTGCCCAGAACGGCCACGCCCATGACGCCGCCAAGCTCATAGGAGGTCTCTTCCAGCGCCCCGGCGTTGCCCGCTCGATCTTCGGGCGAGCCGCCCATGACCATGGCGGACGCGATGGCGAGGGTCCCCGTTCCCGAGCCGACGATGACGAGGGCCGCCGTCACCGCGGGCACGCTGAGTCCGGCTCCCTGAAGTCCCACGTAGACCAAGCCGAGGCCCGCCACGGCAAGGCCGCCGGCGAGAACGGCCCGCGCCCCGAACACCTTGCTGAGCGGCGGCGCCGCGATGGACGCCACCGCCCCCGCCGCCGCCGCGGGGATAAGGTGGATCCCCGCCTGCACCGGGGTGTCTCCCTGCACCAGCTGGAGCCACTGCGAGATGAGGAGGATCGCGGCCAGAAGCGAGAACGTGGTGCCCAGCGCCGCGAGGATGCCTGCGGAAAACTGCCGATTGCGGAAGAGGGCGAGGTCGAGGAGGGGCTCGTCGCTTCGGAGGCATCGGCGGGCGAACGCGCCGAGGGCGACGGCGGCGATCGCGAAGGCGATCCACGGCGCGGGCAGGAGCAGGCTGGCTTTGTCGCCGAACTCTTTGATCGACCACACCAGCAGCGTCATGCCGACGAGCGAGAGGAGAACCGCAAGCGGGTCGAGCTTCCCCGGTTTCTCAACGCGAGATTCGGGAAGCAGAATCATCCCCGCGATCACGCCGGCGGCCATGAGCGGCACGTTGACGAGGAAGGCCGAATGCCACGAGAAGTGTTCGAGCAGGTACCCTCCCAGCAGGGGGCCGATGGCAGACCCCAAACCGGAGACGGCCGCCCAGATGCTCAGCGCCGTCGCCCGCTCTTTCGGGTTCGTGAAGATGACGCGGATGAGCGACAGCGTGGTGGGCATGATCATCGCGCCGCCCACGCCCAGGAATGCGCGCACGGCGATCACAACGCCCGGAGAGTCGGCGAAAAAGACCAGGAGGGAGGCCACTCCGAAAATGGTGTAGCCGAGCATGAGCATGCGTTTGCGGCCCCAACGGTCTCCGACTGCCGCCCAGGATATGAGAAGGCCTGCGAGCACCAGCGAGTAGACGTCGACGATCCACAGCTGCTGGGTGGCGCTCGGCTTGAGGTCCTTGGCCAGGTCGGGAAGCGCGATGTTCAGGATCGTCATGTCCATGGTTATGACCAGAACGCTCGCGCTGAGCACGGCCGTGGCCAGCCACCGGCGGGCTGTGGACAGCGGCTGTGTCGGCGCGGGGCCGTCTTCTGCCTTCGGCCGCGCGTCCTCGGCTTCGATTGACCGTGCGCCTTCGTCAGTCGTTGACCGTGCGCCCTCCTGGGTCATTGACCGTGCGCCTTGGTCGGTCGTCGACCGGGCCCCTTCGTCGGTCGTTCCTTGCAGTCGCTCAACTTTTCTTGCCATTGTTCGTTTCTCCTTCATGGCCTTCGTTCTGATCTGCCGTTCGGTTGCCGCCTTCGGAGCGCCCGCCGTTCGCGCGCCTCTGCTGTCCGGGCCACGGCGCGGACAAGATCGCCCGGAAGATTCGCTCGATCACCTCTTTGTCTATGGGCGTGCTTCTCAGCGCCGAGTGGACGAGGGCGCCTTCGAGGCACAGCTCGAGGGCCATTGCGCACTCCGCGCCGAAATGAGGGGCGAGGACGGCGATGAGCCGGTCCGGGTTGCGCAGCGCGATCTCGCGCAGCCCGTCGTCCCGGGCGCCGGCGTTGAGCAGAGCGACATCGGCCCTGACCTGCCGAACGTCCTGCAAATACTCGCAAGCGAGCTCGATGCAGTAGCTTTCGACGTCGTCACACGCTTCAAGCTCCGATTCGAAAGCGTCGACGCCGGCGTCCATCTCCCTGACCAGAGCGTCCATCGCGCTTTCTCGCAGGTCCTCGATGGATGAGAAGTACTTGGTGGTCGATCCCAGAGAAACTCCTGCGCGGACAGCGACGGCCCGGTGGGTGAGCGCGGCGGCGCCCTTTTCGACTATCACGTCGATTGCGGCGTTGAGGATCGCGCGGCGCCGCGCTTCGGGGTCGCGCTTTCGCGACGTGAGCGAGCAGAGCCGATCGAGCCGCTCCCCCACAGGCCCTCGCTCTTTCGCGGAGCTTTCCTCTTGGGCGAGCTCGCGCTTCCTCTCGCCTTCCGCCTCCGGCGCCTTGGCTGCCGCTTCCAGCGCCTTACTTCCCACCTCCCGCGCCTTGGCTTCCGCTTTGGAAGCTTGAGCCCGCGCGGATCGCGGCTCACCGTTGCCTCTCATCGGCCCACACCTCTCATTCTTCGAGCGAACGCCTTGTTTTAGGCGAACGCACGGCCCTTCAAGGAAGCCTTCCCGTTCTTTGGGGAGCGCCTTCCGCCCCTTGGAAGCTATTTCCACGCGATTCGGGAACGCCTTTCGCACACACTTTAAGTGTACGTTCTGTACATGTACAAAATGTACACCATTGGCACAGAACTCGAGAATTCCAAAGCCGAAGCTGAGACGTCAGGCATAGCAGGGAATCATCCGGCGGAAACGGCCGACGCCGGCCGCCGCTCGCCGTCGGCGCGTCTGCCCCGGCGACGCGCAGCCCTCGAAGGCCTCGGGCCGGCGGACAAACCGATGAGCGCTCCCCACGTTTTCAATGGAAAAGGAAGCGAGTGCGCCGATATTCTCGACCCATCACGGCGTACACGCAGGCCACCGCGATAGAGGCGTCGGTTCTCTGCGAAGACGGCAGAGATATGCGAGGAGCACGCAAAGAAGGGAAATTCATGGAGAGGAACCGCTCTCAATCGGACCGGACGGCCCGCCGCACCCGCTTCGGAAGGGAGGCCAAGGAGGAGGCTCGAGCGGACGCCGGGGCAGCGGACGCCGCGACCAAGGGCGCCTGGGCCGGGGCCGGCGCGGGCGCATGGGAAACGGGCAAAAGCGGCGCGGGGACGGGAATTGGCGTGAGAGCGGCGGCAAAGGCAGGGGCGGGAATCGGCGCTCCGAAGCGGGACTGGGTTCCGTTGATCGACGCCGCCACGACGCGCGCAGTCCCCCTCGGCTTCGTCTTTTACCTCCTGGCGACCACCCTCTACCTGTTCTATTGGGGGCAGCCGCTCGGCGCAACGGAGATGTGGGCTCGGGCGCTTTTGTGGAACGTGTGGCCCTGGCTGGGGCTCATGTGCCTGGCGTTGACGTGGGCGTGGGCGAGTCGCAAGGATCCGCGGCAGACGTGGCTGCGCCGCCTGATGAACCGCGCTCCCCTTTTCGGGAAAAAGGCGGCGATCTTGGGCGCGGCCCTCGGCTCCATGTTCTTGCTGCAGGCGGCCGTCAACGACGTCGAACTGGCGCTGGATCTGCAGGCGGGCCCGCAAGGCGAGACCGGCGTGGTGTGCACGGAGTTCAAGGAGTGGCCCTCGTACAAGAACGGAGACGCCAAGACCACGTTCGTCCTGCGCCACGCCAATGGAAGGGACGAAACTTTCGAGTTCACGTCTCGCCTGGGCGTGTGGGACGACGGCCCTCGCGGGTCGATCAAGCGGCTGTGTTCCTCGCAGGAGTCCTTCACCCTTTGGCGGTGGGCAAGAACGGGAGTCATCGCCGACGTCGAATGACGGGGCCCGACGACGCTCGCCAGTTCGCCGTTGCACACGAACTCGCCGACGCGCGAAACCGGAAGCGCACACAATCAACACAAACCAGCCGTCGCACGAGTTCAGAATCGCGGACGAACTCGGAATCGCACATCAAAAACACCTTGGTGCCATATAAGGGCCAATTTTGGACCTTGCAATGCACGGCAGCGCTTTTCATGCGAAAGCGAAGGCCGACCCCGCGTTTCGCCAAGCAGCGACAAAGGATACCGCCGCGCTTCGCCATACAGCAATAAAAGTCAACGCGGAGCTTGTCGCGTAAAACAGGCGTAGACGCCGAGTCACAGAGGAAGATGAGGCGATAATGGAATCGAAAATCTCGCATTCAGCCGGAAACCTCGGCTCAATTGACTTGGGGTGGGCACCCAACCGATGCGACTTGGGGTGGATGACGGGGCTCGAACCCGCGACCCCCTGGACCACAACCAGGTGCTCTACCGACTGAGCTACAACCACCGTACGTGCCCCAGGCAGGGTCGCTCGCCTGAGGCACCGTTCAAGTGTAGCCTAGCTTCTGCGTCGTGACGAAACACCTCCGGGTGATCCGCGCCACCGCAGCGCGACAGACTGTCCGACGACGGCGCATCGCTTTACGTCGCTTGAGGGCCGCTCCACCTCGCTCGAGGGCGATGCGCTGGCATGCACCGTCACCAATGCACGCGCATGGCTATGGCGTCGGCGAACTTCTTCAGGTGCGTGGGGTTCTGCGAAAGGTAGAGCGATCCGTCGATGAGAGAGACCTCGAGGACGTAGAATTCGTGGGCGTCTTTGGGGCCGCCGCGAACGATGTCGACGCGGTTGTACAGGAGCAGCTCGTCGCGGCCGCATGTGTCGACGATGTAGCCGTGCACGATCTCGCGGATCTGCTCGCCCCAACGCCACTCCTGGGAGTTGGTCGCGGCCGAGCGGACCACTTCCTCGTGGAACTCCTCGGTGGAGCGGAAGCTGGGGTGCAGCATCGGATCCTTTTCGACCTGGTACGAAGCCAGCCCGTTGAGGTAAATGAGCGAGGTCTCCCCCGATCGGTCGATCTGGTCGAGGTAGCGCTGCACCATGACGGGGCGGCCGTTTTCGAGCTCGCTCATCGCATGGCGTATGGCCTCGCCGCGCGAGTTCGGGTCGATCGCCGTATACCTCCCGGTCCCGCGCCCGCCCGAGGAAATGGCCGGCTTGACAACGAAATCCCCGTAGGCGGGGAACCGAGTGTGCAGCTGATGCTTCGTCAGATTCTGCTCCGGTTCGAGCCACACCGTCGGAATGACCGGCAGGCCTCGGGCCTCCAGCTCGCGCAAGTAATGCTTGTCCGAGTTCCAGTCCATGACTTGCGCCTGGTTGAGGATCCGCGGGATGGAATGCGCCCAGGCGCGAAACTCCTCGCGATGGGCCGCATAATCGCGCACGGAGCGGACGATGACGGTTCCAGCCTGCGACCAGTCGACGTCGGGGTCGTTCCACACGGAGACCCTCGGTTCGAGACCGCGCTCGCGCAAAGCGTCGGGGAGGGCCTGCTCGTCGGCGTCAAGGTCTGGCAGTTCGGCGCACGTTGCCAAGGTCACGATCGGATCAGACACGCAGCCAACTTTACCCGATGGCGATTGCGCGGATCACGCCCAAGCTCAAGTCGATCAGATCCGGGCTCGGGTGAAATCCGCACGGATTCGGCCCAATCCCATACGCGGCATCCGGAACGCATGCCGAATCGCGCCCAAGCGCTGCGACGCCTCGGGCGGCCAATTGCATCGCGAGCCGCACTTCGTCGCATCCGACGTCGTCCCGGAAAACGAAAAGCCCCGCAGCCTTACGGCCGCGGAGCCCTGTTCGTACACCTCCGCGAGATCAACGAGAACAAACTGGAAACGTTACTCGCACTGCGGGCTGATGTGCTGGCTCGTGCGGGAGAGCGGTTGACCGATGAGGACACGTCGCAGGTGTCAGCACAAGCCATCCACAACCCTATCAGGGCAAAGATGGAGACCAACGCCGTTGCACGCACTATCATGCAGCACCAGCATCACCTTACCGCAGCCGAGCGAGATGAGGTGGCGCGGCTGTACCAGGATGGCTTGCCAGTCCGCACGATCTGCGAGCGCTTCAACATCAGCAAAGGTGTGGTCTATAGAATTCGTCTGCGACGTGGGCTACCACGGCGACGGACAGGCATGACGGACGAGCAGAAGAAGCAGGCGGTAGAGCTGCGCGCACGGGGAGTATCGGCGGCCACGATCGGTAGGCAGTTTGGCATCAACATCAAGACGGTGCTGGCCTACTTGCAGGCAGTAGATAGCGACCAGGCTCGCCAGTAAGCACTATCTCGCCAGACGCTTCGCTCGACACATCGCTGCACTCAACCATCCACACCTTTCGGCGCTGTCTGGCGGTTTGGCACTGAGGCCGTCGCCGACGAAAGAAACACAGAGCATCTTCCAGATGGCGGAAGCCTATGGTCTCTACCGTAGCGGAGACGGCGGCCCAGGCCATTCAGTTCGGCTAGGTGCGCAGTCGATGGCGTCGTGCCGGATAATGATCAGCTCGCGGGGCCAGACGAGGACTACATCGGGCTTAAAGGACGGTGAGTGCGCGGTCCACCGAATCAGGGTGCGGCAGTGGCCGTTGACAGCGACGCAGGTCGAGCAGTAGGCCGTGGGCTAAGTCCAAACGACGTGGCCTCCTCCGCAGGAACCGTCTGACCCTGCTCTAAGCAGGTAGAGCTCACAGAGATCCTTTTTCTGCCCGCCCCTCAGCACCATGTTCGACCGGCACGTCAGGGGGACGCTCCCAGCCAGCTCCGCCGGACTGTCATCGTCTGGATCGAGAACCGCGGAGTTCCTTATCTTCACCACGCAGGAAGATGGTTTCAGCATTGAAGCGCGGTATGAGGATAAGACGATCTGGCTGACGCAGCGCCTGATGGCCGAGCTGTTCGATGTTGACGTGCGCACCATCAACGAGCACCTGGGGAACGTCTTCTCCTCCGGCGAGCTGGAGCGCGAGGCAACTATCCGGAAATTCCGGATAGTTCGATCCGAAGGTTCGCGCCAGGTGACACGCAGCATCGACTACTACAAAATAGCACTAGCACACAAACAACTTCACTCTTACATCGTCCCTGGCCTCCTCGGCTAGGCTGGTTTTATGGATGGCAGCGACACCCCTGACAGGCACGCCCGTCTTGCGGAGGAGGCCATCCTCCAAGAGCTTCGGGCTGCCCGTAAGCGCCCGGGCGGGCTGTCGCCGCAGGCGATGGCTCAGTGTCCGGTCATGTGTGATCTGCTGGGCAACGGCGATCCCGAGGTTGCGCTGGTGGAGTTGACTCACAAGGTTATGGAGCTGATTGACTCCGGCGACGACGTAACGGCGGTGGAGGCTGCCAGCTATTCTCTCGGCCTGTGCACCTATGCCGACACTCATCTGGCCCGGCTTGAAGAGTTTGGGGCTGCGCATTTCGTCGACCAGCGCCAGGCCCGGCGCTACAGCGACCGCGGCCTGCTCCAGCTTGCTCGGTTGATTTCCACCCATTGGACGACCCAGACCGTGCCGGAAGCCACGCTCATCCTCATCGGTCTGGACGAGAGCCGAGTCGGCTTGACCGTCCAGCTGCGCTGGCAACGCCACATCCACATGCACCCGCCCAAGCTCAGTCTCTGGCAAGGCGGCCAACCGCACCCTGCGCCCTTCGCCCTGACTTGGACGGCCGCCTCCGAGCCTGACGCGCTGTGGCACGAGCACGAGCTTGCAGAGCCGACCGTCGTCGAGCTTGAGGGAGAGACAACCGTCCGGCTGGTCTGGCGAGGCGAAACCTGGCCCACGTTCATCGTCGTGCTGACCGGCGACATCCACGCCGAGATGGTCAAAAGCCAGACGCTGGCAGCAGCCTGCGCGGTGACGATGGTGCCAGCGACTTAAAGAACCTGATATCGCTTTATCCTCAAAACCACCGCTTCGAGGCTGCCGAACCCTGCGTTAGGCAACGAGTCGTCGACGAAATGCCAGGCAAGCCAACCGCTGACCACACCTGCGCCAGTCCGCTCGACATAAGGCGCAGAACAGCCGCCCCGTCTACGCCGCGATCCCCATCCGCTCTTCCAGCACGAGGACCCGCTTTGCCAGCTCGCTGTAGCGCTCGGTTTCTGCGGTGTGGATGGCGTCGTCGGCAGTCTCGCGCAGACCGCCCTCCAAGAAAAGATCCCGACGCAGCTTGTCGATGCCGGCCTGCAGCTGTGCTTGGCCGGCTTTCAGGTCACTGAAGCCCTCTGCCATCCGCAGATCCATATCCGTCGTGATGTCACGCTGGACCTTCAAATCCTGCCGGATCTCCTGAACATGCGCATCCAGACTGGCCTGGACACCGTCCAGCCCAGACTTCAGTCCAACAATCTCTCCCTCGACCCTCTCAAACCGCGCATCCATCCCGTCTAAACGCTTGTCGATGCCGTCGAACCGCTGATCCATGCCGTCAAGACGTCTATCAATCCCGTCGAACCGCCGATCCATGCCATTGAGACGCTCATCGACCTTTTCGAATCGTTCATCCATGTCATCAAGACGCCTGTCGATCCCGTCAAACCGCTCATCCATCTTGTCGAACCGCAGGTCGATCTTCTCGAACCGTTGGTCAACTTCTTCAAACCGGCCGTTGATCTCTTTTACTTC